>OLIX01002898.1_pt1 | contig 11966 bp, 15 predicted proteins | sample 1601331 | NCBI WGS metagenome assembly OLIX01 (sample SAMEA2452120, study PRJEB22498) | human gut metagenome | biome: human feces; feature: human gut; material: feces | place: Australia | collected 2012 | reverse complement strand
GTATCGATGACGATTGTGTTAAAAGGACGCAGTTCATCCGAATTGATTAAGTCTAAGATCTGTTGGTAATTCTCAACCTGTAGAGAAGGGCATTGGAAGCGTTTTTCCACGCGATAAAGTCCGCGGTCAAGGTCAATCAGAACCGGCTTGTCGGCAGACAGGGCAAGCGTTGTCTTGCCGGTGCCCGGCTGTCCGTAGATCAGGCAGCTTATCGGTTGGTTATGTTTCAATTCTGACGGTTGTGTAAGTAATGACATCTTTGTTTCCTTTTCTTTAATTTATAAAATTAACATAGCAGCAAGACTTAGTCCGAGAGCAAAAGCGATAGCAATGTCGACGGCGTTAAGCTTGCGGGCAGGGGCTTGGTAGTTTGCCCCGAAGCGGGCTTCCAGCCTGTCCATTTGCGTGTCAGTTAACAGCATTCTCATTGTTCGTCCTCCTTGTCTTTTTCTGTTTTGATGAAATCATCCGCGGCGGCAAGGAATTCCGCAATTGCCTTGTCCATGTCTTCAAAAATTCCCATTGTTTCCTCTCCTTAAGCAGCCAGCCACTTGTCACAGCCGTTTGATACGGCTTGCCGTGCGTTCAAAATCTCGATGTCAAAATCCTGATCGTCTGCATCGATTTCTAACTTTTCCGCAAGTTCCAAATCGTCCATGTTGTCGATGTGTTCTTTGAAGCTGCAAACCAGATTGATCTTGTCAAAGTAGGTTGCTGTTTCCTCATAGTCCCAAAACAGGCGATTCAGTTTTGATTTGAGATTTTTCATTTTTTTGACCTTGCTTTGTTATCTTATGAAGTTATAATATAGCAAATTTCCTATAACGTCAATATAAAAAATAGCGAATTTCCTATAATATCAATTATGGATTTGTTATCATTTTGAAAACAAACGATATTTTTTTTGAGAAAAATTTCAGAACAGGGGCGAAAAATTGGGAAAAGGCAAAAAAATACCGCCCGAAGGCGGTTGGAGGAAATTTTGAATTGTATATGAAATTTGCTATTTTTGCAAATAGTTAATTTGCTATTGACTTTGTAGTAAATTTGCTATAGCCTGCCAAACAGGAGGTAAAAATGGACGAGTTTTTGGAAAGAATTGAGTTTTTTTTAACCCAGACGGGGATGTCTGCTACAACGCTTGGTTGGCAGGCATTAAAAAATCCAAATTTTGTGTTCGGTTTAAGAAATGGACGGGGGTGCACAGTTTCTTCAATGAAAAAAGTTGATGATTTTATAAATTCTTACAATCAAGAAAATCAGGAAAAGAAAGCTTAAGAGAGGTAAAATGAAAGAAAAATGAATATTTATGGACGCATATCTTTGTTTGAAAGCTTGATGACACACTTTAAGCAAGATGCGTTCAAATATTTCAATCAGGCAGTTGATTTGATTGAAGGAAAATCGGAGCCGGAAACATCCAGCCCCGAAATGGAAGTTAACCGGGATAATCAGGATTGATGCCAAGCTTTTGGGTATCCAACAATATCACCTCCTTTCGAGGGGATACTTTATAAAAAATTTTAACAAAAAGAAAGGAAACAAAAAAATGAACAATAACGAATTCGGTGCAAAATTGGCAAAAGAAACTTTAACCGGTGACATTGCCGCTTTTTTAATTGACCGGCTGCGGCAATTCACGAAGCCCTATCAGCAGATGTCTGAGAAGGAACAGGGAGAACAGATTGAAATGGCCAAAACCGCCGCGCGGGAGTTGGTGAGCAAGGCCGTCGGCATTGTTGCTTCCGGCGGGCGGAAGACCGTGCAGGCCGAACTTGGCAAAATCACCATCGACAAAGATCTGAAATGTGAAATTAAGGCCAGCGTTGCTTATGCGGACGAGCTGATTGCGGTTGCCGGCAAGCCGATTTTAATTGTTACGAATTCGGATGAAGAATTTACCGGCGGTGAGAACAATCTGAAAGCCGACCCGGATCAGCGCGAGATGTTTAACGCCTGCAACTCCGAATATCAGGACGCAGACGGCGAAGGCGTGCCGGATCCGGTAGCGGCAGAAGTCCCGGCTTTGAAAGACCACTCGGTCGTTGATGCCGAGTTTGAAGAAGTCGAGGATTCGTTCCGCGACGACAACGACGCGGCTTAAGAAAAGGCAGCGCAAATGACGGCGGTTGTTGTCAATATTCCCGGGCCACCGGTGCCTAAAGGGCGCCCGCGCTTTACAAGGGGCGGTTTTGCCTATACGCCGGACAAAACCCGGAAATATGAAAAACTGGTTGCCGGTCTGGCCAAAACGGCTATGGCCGGCCGACCGCCGTTTGAGTGCCCGATAAAAGTTATGGTTACGGCTTTTATGAAAATGCCAAAGATGTCCCAAAAAAGAACGGCAGACGCGCTGGCGGGCTATATCCTGCCGGCGGTCAAGCCGGACGCGGACAATCTGGCCAAGGCGGCGCTTGACGCCTGTAACGGTATAATCTGGCGCGATGACGCGTTGATTTGCTCGTTATTGGTAAAAAAGCGTTATGCCGCCTACCCGTGTTTGGAAATCAAGGTGGTGCCGGAAGGAATTTTTAACTTATGATGAATTTGAACGAATACGAAAACAAGATTATCAATGCCGATTGTCTGGATGTTTTAAGAAAATTGCCGCACAAATGCGTTGATCTGGTTTTGACTGATCCGCCATATTTTAAGATTGTTAAAAACGACTGGGACAACCAGTGGAAAGATATTTTTGAGTTTCAAACTTGGTGCGGACACATTGCTGACGAGTTAAAGCGCGTCATGAAAGACAATGCGTCGCTTTACTGGTTTGGCGACGACAAGACCGTCGCCTATGTGCAGACAGAGCTGGACAAGCGCTTCAACCTTATAAACAGCATTGTTTGGCGTAAAAATGGTTTTCAGACTTTTAAGGGTGTTAATGTTTTTAGGTCGTTTGCTCCGATTACCGAGAGAATTCTTTTTTATGATAAAGGCGAGGATAAAAGCGGTTTAAGCATGCTGTTCAGCAATCCGGATCTGTTTGTTAGTATTAAGCAGTATATGCGCGGAGAGAAGGCTAAACTGATGGCTGCTCGCGGCCATACCACCGAGAAGCAGTTTGCAGAATACATCAATGAGCTGACCGGAACCAGTAGCGTTGTTGCTAAACATTATTTTGCCGACAGTCAATACATATTCCCGACGGTGGAGATTTACGCAAAATTAAAAAAATCAGGATTTTTCGCCCGAGAATACGAAGAACTCCGCCGAGAATACGAAGAACTCCGCCGAGAATACGAAGAACTCCGCCGGCCGTGGAACAATGACAAGAAAGCTCTGGATGTTTTGGATTTTCCGATTTGTCAAGAGAAAGGACGTTTCCATCCGACACAGAAACCGCTGAATTTAATTTCTTATTTAATCGAACGTTCCAGTAATCCGGGGGCGATTATTTTGGATCCGTTCTCTGGTAGCGGCACCACTGCAGTTGCGGCGCATAATTTAGGCCGTCGCTTTATATGTATAGAGAAAGCCCCCGACTACTGGGCTGCCAGTATTAGACGGCTGGAAGAAGCCCGGAAACAAATTTCAATTTTTGAATTACCTCAAAATAAAAAACTGAGTACAGAGGGGATAGCATGAGTAGAGATCGTTTTATGTTTTTTGCCAATTTTGACGAGATGGCCAGAAAGCTGCCGGATGACATGAGATTGCGCTTTTATGACGCGATTAACGATTATGTTTTTCGCGATAAGGAACCGGACGACCCGATACTGGCCGCGCTGATTGTTGCAATCAAGCCAAGTTTGGATAAAGAAGAAAGAAGAGGCGGGGCACGGGAAGGAGCCGGCGCACCACAAAAAACAGAAAATCCGCAAAATCAAAAAGATGGCGAATCAAAAATAATCAAAAATAATCAAAGACAATCAAAGTTAATCAAAAATAATCAAAATCAATCAAACGAAATCAAACGTAATCAAAATAATCAAACCTTTCTTGAAACAGAAACAGAAACAGAAACAGAAACAGAAACTGAAACAGGAAACAAGAAACTAGAAACAGGAAACAAGAAACTAGAAACTGAATCTGAAACAGAAACGGAAAAGGGTTGTTTTTTGCAAACAACCCCTGCCGCACCTGCTTGCTCTGCCGAGAAAGCGAAAGAATATGTTTTTGAGGGGGAAGTTATCAAATTGAAACAAAAAGATTTTGACGACTGGAAGCGAGCATATCCGGATTTGAACATTTATGCCGAATGCGTTGTCCGCGATGGCTGGTTGAAACAACAGCCGGAAAGTGAGCGTACACGATGGTTTATGTCGACAGCAGCATATTTTGCCAAGCAAAACGATAGGCGGCGACAACAAAATAAAAATTTGGATAAAAATAACGGTTCAGCTTGGCGAGGAATGACCGATGAGGAATTGGAAGCGAGGTTCTGAGATGGAGAAAAGTTTAGAAATTTTGCAGCATTTACATGAACTTTATTCGGAAAACCCCAGTGAAGAATATGCTCGGAAGTATGCCGAGAGAAACCCTGAAAAACTGGCAGCTTGGGACGCCGCTTTTAAGGCCTATGATTCATCTGATGTGTTGACGGCGATTGATGAATACTGGAACTTCAAAAACAACAAAACCAGTCCCCGGGTTGCTCAGATTTTGGCGATTTTGAATTCCAAAAGGGAGGTCGAGAAAGACAGTTTTTCCGTTGATGCTCAAGCCTCACGGTTTGACGAGAGTAACTGGCGGTATTGGGTGGGGATTGATTTGGCGCGGGCTTTGATGATACGCGGAGGTAATAAAAATCTGCGATTTTGGTATAAAAAAGCCGGTGACGCTATTTTGGCCGAGCGCGTTGACAGGTTGCCGGAAGCCCGGTTTTGGGATTATGGCCGGAAAGTCAAAGAGTGCTTTGAACACGGTTTTTTTGATGATGTTGATGAGGTTGCCGAGAATATTCGTCAACGGGAGATTTTTGGTAAAGAAAACGCAATGCCGGTATCCGTGAAAGAAAGCGACAATTGGTTGGCTTCACATTGGAAGGCAGGTGCGTGATGGTTGAAAAATATGTTTTGCCGGAGAAATACCGGGCAGATTTTGTGAAAGAAAACGGGGTTTACAGAAAACTTTCAACAATAGAACGGTACTGCCGTCGCGGGTACTTGTCAATCGTCAAAGGCTACAGCGGAGAGGAGCGTTGTGCGGCCGGCCGTAGATTATATGCTGATTTCTTTCGCGGCGGATTGAGTTCTGCCCGGGCAATAGATCCGTCGATTATAAGGGTTGACGGTGACGTTGGCGGTAATTGTGAAAATAAAGAATATTTCCGCGGGTGCTATGATCGGGCTATCAGAGAGATTCCTGCCGAATTTTACCCGGCCGTCCACCGGGTGTGTATTGAAGATCAGGATCTTGCCGCCGACGGAAACAATTATTGTCGATATAACACGTTATTTGCGGATCGGCGCGATTTGTGCCGCGGTCTTGATCGGTTAATCAAATTTTATTTAAGCAACCACTTGAAATTGTATTTTGTCGACTTATCTAAACTTTCGCATTAACTAAAAATTAACTTTTGGAGATAAGCTTATGAAGTGCTATTTTTTAATCATCATTTTAGGAATCTGGAGCGGTTGGAGAAAAGGGGAGAGATTCCGTTTGCTTCCACGGTTTGCGCTTGAACTGCCTATTGCAGGGCGGGTTTTGCAATGGATTTGAAAAGAAGAAAAAAAGCCGGGGATTAATTCCCGGCTTCTTTTTCGTGATTGTATTCAAAACACGCCCAAGCCGAACGGCTGTCGTGCCCGTCTTTGAGGTTGTTGGCGGCGAGAAAAGAAAAATATGATTGCGGGTTAAAATTTACCAGCCCGACTTTGCGTCCGAGCTCACGGGCGGCGATGTATGTTCGCCGAACCATGGCTGTGTGCACGGAAAGCGGCAAGTCGCCAAGTCCCGGAATCAGGTCGCGGCAGCCCTCCGGGTAGACAATCAGGACAATCTGCGTATCCTTTGCCGCGGAAAATATTTTTTTAACACCTTCTTTGACAACCTGATTGATTTGCTCAAACAGGGCTGTGATTTTGTTACAGGCAAGTTCTGAGACAAAGCTTTTGCCGCTTTCCCAGCGTTTGATGGTGATGACGCTTTGTACGCGGTGAAATGCGGCGGCTTCAGCCTGACTGAAGCCGAGCGTCTGGCGGATGGTGCGATATTCTGCGGCGGTGAGGTATCCTTTCTTGGTCATTTTTTTAATAGACCTTCTTTTTCTAAATATGCTATTGCCGCTTTTTTATCGCCGGCGCGGACGCAGTTGTTTATGTGGCGTGTGATATATATGTCGGCAGGACTGCTGCAGTCTGTTTTATTATAATTGTCTTTTTCTGCTGCTTTTTTGATCTGATCGAAAGTGTATCTCATGTTAATTCTCCTTTAGAATTTTAAGGCCTGCCCCTTTGGCTTCCTTTTATAAACTCATTATATGTTACTTTTGGTAACATGTCAATGCTTTTTTATAAAAAAATGTTGTTTTTTAATTCTTGACATTTTCTGAAAGACGTGATACAAAAAGAGCATACTTGATAATTGTAGGTGTACAGTTATCGAGTTTTTTTATTCCCGCTCTGCCGTGGCATCTTCTTTCTTGTTCACGGCATCGGGCTTTTTTTATTTCCCGGGGGCGGTTTTCTGTTTCCTTAGCCGCTCTTCGGGATTTTATGAAAGTTTATCTGATGGATTTAACGGTTAAACAGGAAAATTTTTGTCAAGGGGTGGCCAAAGGTCTCACTTACTCTGATGCTTACCGGCAGGCTTATAATGCGTCAAAAATGAAAATGGAAACGATCAATCGCAAAGCAGTGGAACTGATGAGCAACGGCAAGGTCGCGGCAAGGATAGAAGAATTAAAAAATCGTGCATTAAAACGTTATGATTTAACCGTTGATGACATTGTTGAAGAGCTGGAGGACGCTCGTAAAATTGCCAGAGAATTAGGACAAAGTTCGGCGATGGTTTCCGCCTCGATGGGGAAGGCTAAGTTGTTTGGCATGATCGTTGATAAGAAAGCGCGCACAGACAGCGAAGGCAATGATCTGGATGTGCCGATTGTTTCAAGCGCCGAACTGCTGGCTATTATGGAGAGACGTTTTGAACGAATCGACAAGGAAAAAACTTCAGGCTGATTTTTACAGCTTTTATCTTTTCATCAATGAAGACCTGCGCGGTTCTGACGGATTCCGCACTGGAAACTGGGAAGAAGAACTGTGCGACTTTTTTCAGTATGAATTATATTACAGGTTCTTAAAAGGCGAACGCCCGATTGCGACGTCCGAAGAGCCGGTGCAGCACGGGAAGTCAACTAAACTGCGTATATTCACTGCTTGGCTGATAGGGCGTCACGGTGATTTGAAGTTTAACTTTTACACCAGCTCTGACGACCTCCGGGACAAAACACAGGCGGAGGTTTTGAACATTTTGCAGGGGGCACGTTATAAGTCGGTATTTGGCAACGTGATAAAGAAAGCCAATGCCTCAACCGTCTGGTTTAAGAAAGGCGGACAGATCGATTACAGGCTTATGGGTGAGGGAAATACCGGTTACCCGTCGCACATCTCAATTATTGACGATCCGTACAGAAACGCTGAGGATGCTTTGTCTCCCACTATTCGCGCTAAGGTAGAGAACCGGTTCCGCGGCGATATTATGAGCCGCCGGCAAAACAACACGATGGTTCTGGTGCTGCATTCCCGCTGGCATACTCAGGATCTGATCGGAATGCTTAAAACAGATCCTTATTTTAAGGATAAAATCATATCAAGCCGACATCCGGCGATAGATAAAAATGGCAACGCTCTTTTCCCGGAGTTCCGCAGCATTGATTTTTTGCGGGAACAGGAGAAAGCGCTCGGCTCATCAAATTTTGCGGCGTTATATCAGCAGGAGCCGATTATTGAAGGCGGCAATCTGATAAAGATAAGCCAGATGCAGCGCTATGATATATGTCCGGCGCAGTTTGACAGCCTGTTTATCGTTGCCGATACGGCTTTTTCGGAAAAAAAATCTGCCGATAATTCGGCTTTTGGGCTGTTCGGAACAAAAGGCAAAGACCTTTATATGTTGGACGGCTACTCGAAAAAAGTCATCTTCCCGGATTTAAGGCGGGATTTGAAGAGCTTTTTTGAGAAAGCCAAAACATCGAGCAGTCCGTTTTCCGCAATTTACATTGAAAACAAAGGTTCCGGCATATCTCTGATCCAGCAGTTGCGAGAAGAAGGCCTGCCGATAAGAGAGCTGCAGCCGACTGTTCACAATGCGGAACTGAAGAAAGACCAGGTTGCCGATAAGTATTTGAGGTTTAATGAGGTGGCCGCCGATTTGGAAAGCGGCTATTTTCATATCCCGGCATCCGCACCGTGGCTGCTTGAGTTCTTGAGCGAGTGTGAGGCGTTTACCGGGGGCAAACAGGATGCGCACGACGACTATTGCGATGTTCTGATCTATGCTTTGAAAATCAGGCGCAAAGCTCAAACTCCTGACTGGGGCGAGCTGATGCGCATAATGGGGTAGATTTATGTTTCGTTTTTTCAAAAGAAAACAGGAAAAAAAAGCGGCCGATAATTTCGCTCTTCTTGCCAATATGTTAAAAGAAGAACAAGCGGTGTCCATATCCGAGCCGTGGACATTGGCAAAAGCACGCCTTGAGGGCGGCGCGAAAGACGCCGGAGCCGGTAAAGGGCTGAGGATGTATAATGCCCACTTGTCCCGGCTGCAAAATCAATGGATCAACCCCTTGCAGTCGGTCAATTCCGGTTACGGCACCGCGCACGAATCATTTTTTTTGTATCAGCCGGTTAACTATTATGAGTGCTACTCACTGGCGCAAGATCCGTTGTTTGCCAAGGTCTTTAACGTCTTGAGCGAAACTCCGTTTGCCAAAGGCGGGGAGTTGTCGAATCTGTCGGCAGAGGAAAAAGACAGAGCAGAAGAAGCGGCTTCCCGTTTTGACCTGTGGCAGCATCTTCGCGCCGCTGTTCGTTCAAATTATGTAACCGGCGGTTGCCTGCTTTATATGGACTTCGGGCTTTCGGGGCGGGAATTGGAAGAACCGCTTGACTTAAACAGGATGGATATGAAGCGTTTTCGCGGCTTCCGCCACATTGACCCGATTAACTGTGTTGCCGTGCAGGTTAACACGGTTAATCCGGCGGCCGGAGACTATATGCAGCCTTCAATTTGGTACGTCATCGGTCTGGGGGCGGTTCATAGAAGCCATTTTCTTAAGTTTGAAGCGAACATCCCGGAATTGCCGATGCGTCCTCTGACGTTGTATTTCGGTATGCCGTTGACTCAGCTCATCAAACAGGACGTCGCAAACTCAAACTTGGCAAGTCAGGGACTGGCAAACTTGATGAACCGTTTTCGGTTCACTTACCTGAAGGCGGATGAGAGTTCTTTTACAACCGAAAATGCTAAATGCTTTAAGGACAGGCTGAATTTTATGTCTTTTGTCCAGGACAACTTCGGTGTTTGTCCGATTAAAACGACGGAAGACGTTATGCAGCTGACAACCAGTCTTGCCGGTATGGCTGAAAACGTCGAAGAATTCTATTTGCTGATTTCCGCCAAGACGGACATTCCTTATACCGAACTTATGGGAAAATCGGCCGAGGGTATGAACGCCACCGGTTCGGGCGACCGCCGCAAATGGTATGACAAATGCCGCAGCATTCAGGAATCAGTAAAAAATAATCTGCTATTTATGTATGGCATTGTTGCCGGAGTTGACGGCGGAAAGTTTGTAAAATTTACGGACTTCACCTTTAACCCGCTGGAAGAGGCAACGGAAAAAGAGCTGGCCGAGAACATCAAGTCTTATGCCGAAGTTGCAAGTGCGCTTGTCAACCTTGGTGCAAAGCAGGATGAAGTCTTTGAGTGGTTAAAACAGTTTAAGCAGTTCAACCTTGACGGATTAAGTTTTGATACCGAAACGGAAGGGCTCGGCGGTTATGAGGACATCACGCCGCAGGTTATGTCAGAGTTTCAGGCTATGAACTGGGTTGAAACCCCGGAACGCTGGATAACCATGAAGAGCCAACCTGTTCCGGTTGAAAAAGGGCAAAGCTCAAAAGATGCAGCAAAGCGGTTTTTGGAGGAAAAAGGACGGCAGTTAAAAGACAGAGAAGAAAAAAGCGAAAAGAATAACCTTCAGATAATACGCGAAACTAAAAAAGGAGCTTTAATTCGTAAAAACGGCAAAGAAACCTGGGTTCAAAAACGTTGGATTAGAGAAGATGGAAGTTTGACGCCTGCCGGTGAAAAAGCCCTTTCTGAAGCCCCAGATGCGAATGAAATCGATAAAAATAAAGAGGAAAGGGATAAGAAACTTAAAGAGGGGGTGAAAAAACCGGAAACTCCGGATTGGGAAAGTGACAAAGCTTACGGCTATGATTTGGCTTTACAATTTATGGATGAGGGTGGAAAAACAGATAAAACAACATATCGTCATCGTATTTTTATTCCCAAATCGGTTATCCAGCCGAACGGTAATATTCCTTCGTGGATATTAAAAAAGAAAATACAGGAAATTGAAGATTCTTATCCATCTGATAAATGGGGAACTGTTTTTATAGCCCATCATCCGTTTGAAGGAGTACAGCTCGGACTTGGAGATCAAACCGCATACGGCAAAGACAACCTTCTTGAGTTAGAGGAGGAACCGTGGAGTTGGAAAAAATATGGCGTAAATAATAGCGTCTACACTGTTATGAATGGCGCTCTTTGTATGTCTACAGATGATTTTGAAACCTTTACAGAGGTGGATGATAATGCAAAAGCAAAACGAGCGGGCACGAGCGGCGGGCGGGTTTAAGGTAATGGATGACATTGCCAAAAACAAGCACGCTGATGTTTACTATCGCAAAGCGATTGAGGCGGAGACAGAAAAAATGCTCTCCGCCTTATTTGCGAGCCTGGAAGACGTCTACACCACCGTTCGCGTAGAAAATGCTGCTCCTCAGGGTAAAAAGCCGACTGTGCGCAATGTGGAAAAACTTATTGCCTGGTATAAAGGGGAATATCTCGGGCGCTTTTTGCGCAATGCCGAGAAGATTGTACAAAAATTTGTACGTCTTGTTAAGCGCGGTGCAAAATCTTCCCTTGCGCGGGTTATGCGCGAGATGTACGGCGACAGTTTTACCCTTAATTTTGACAGCAAAGAGGTTGAAGAAACCATCCGGCTGATTATCCGCCGCAATGTCGGGTTAATCCAGAACACGACGCTTCAGACCTTAAACAATGTTGAAAATATTGTTTATGATGGAATGACGACCGGACAGCGTTGGGAAACGGTTGCTAAAGACCTGAAAACTCAGACCCACATTGCCAAAGACCGGATCAAAAGGATTGCCCGCGACCAGACGGCAAAAGCGAATGCGGCGTTTAACGAGCAAGCGCAGGCTGCGGCGGGAGTTAAGTTCTTTATGTGGTCAACCGCGCATGACGAACGTGTGTCAACCGGCAAGGGCGGGCACAAGCAGCTTGACGGCAAGATTTACAAATGGGGCGATTCCGAGCATTATCCGGAGATTGACGCCTACGGGCACCGCGGTCTTCCGGCGGAACGGCCGAACTGCCGCTGTGTTGCGCGTTCAATTCTTGTTGCACCCGATTATGAGGCTAAGAGACTTTCTGACGGCTCATATGAAATAATCAAAGGCAGAATTTAATGGTACATCTTTTGACTTACACAACCCGTCTCAGCAATGAGAGCGGGCACCGGCATATAGATGAAAACGGGTATCTCTTCGTTGACGAAAGTCCGATTTTACGGTCGGGCATACTTGAATATCTGGGAAAAGAGCTGATAGACGGCGGCAGTCCGGATGTTGACGGAGAGGAGATTGATCCGGATAAGATTTATAAAGTTTATATTTCTCCCATTGAGCTGGCCAAGGGGGCAGAGAGTTTCAAGCTTCTGCCTCTGGTCAACGGGCATGAATGGCTTGGCATGGACGGTGAAGACGCCA
>OLIX01002885.1_pt1 | contig 12022 bp, 12 predicted proteins | sample 1601331 | NCBI WGS metagenome assembly OLIX01 (sample SAMEA2452120, study PRJEB22498) | human gut metagenome | biome: human feces; feature: human gut; material: feces | place: Australia | collected 2012 | reverse complement strand
CCACTACCACCAGACCTGCATCCCAAAGTTGTTCCACACCCGCGATCAGAACTCCGTGATCTTCTGCTCTCCTGCAGGTTGTTCCCACCGAGATATTCACTACACGTATCCCATAATATCTCTTATTCTCCAGGATCCAGCGAAAAGCCTGTAAAACATCTTCTTTCCTGCCATTTCCCGTTCTGTCGAGCACCTTCAGAACTATCAGGCTACACCCCGGGGCAATTCCTCTGATACGTCCTTCCGAAGCCCTTCCGTCACCGCCAATGATCCCACATACATGGGTTCCATGAGAATTATCATCATAAGGTCTGATACGATGTCCGATGAAATCTTGAAACGCAAGTATTCTCCCTGTAAAATCTATATGAGGAAAAATCCCGGTATCCAGAACACACACACCCACGTGCTTTCCTGTATATCCGGAATCATCTGAATTCTTCATAAAAAATCCTCCGAATCATCTGGATAATGAAATCTTACCGCAACTATTCATCAGGTCGCTGCAAAGACAATGAACATTTGCGTCTTACTTTAAATTATTCGGAAGATTATATTTTTGTGTCCGACAGTTTCTCCTGTCATATCTCCGTTTTTCTGTAAATAAAATGTATAAAGCTTCCATGATATGCAGATACTTCTGATATGCAAAACAACAAGCATATACAGAATCTGTTACAGAAATCCCGAAAAATATCCTTATAGCAATTTCATAAAATAACTGTAACCATCTGCATAATATTAAGGAGACAAATTATGACTGCATTATTATTGATACTGGTATTTTTACTCTTTCAGACCTTCGTCCTGCTCTGCTGTGTAGCTGCCGGAAATGACGCTGCCTCCCAGGAAATCTCCGATCAGGAACAAATGGAATTTATCCGGGAATGGAAAAAAATACATTGCAGCAGCCCTCAAAAATAAAGGGCTGCTACAATGTGCTGATAAACCTTCTACATCACATAACAGTCATATCGTATTGCTTTTCCTTTTAATATATAAGAAGGCTCTCTTCCATCAAGACAGACGCTCTTAAGAGGACGTTTTACGATAATTCTGGAAGGTCCGGCTTTGATAGCTGCATCAAAAAGATCTTTTTCCTCAGAACATGGAGGTTCAAGTTTCTGGATCAGCTGAAGTTTTTTATTTATCAGACCGGATTTCTGTCTCTTCGGGAACATGGGATCAAGATAGATCACATCTACTGGATCCATAAGTTTCTCCATACATGACACACTGTCACCCTCCACCAGTTTCATTCTGGAAGCAATGTCTTTTAATACGGGATGCTTTCTGGCACGCCGGAGCGCATCCTTCAAAAGTGCGGCGATCACCGGATTCTGTTCATATAATGTCACCTCATAGCCATATGCTGCAAGAAGGAAACCATCCTCCCCCATACCTGCAGTGGCATCAATTGCTTTCAGATGTTCTCCCTCTGTTTTGACCGCACGTACCAGCATTTCATGGGAAAGTCTTCCGTTTGTGACTCTGTGCAGCATTCCTTCAAAATCTCCCTGATATGTCAGGCCATAACCGGTAAGTGATACGCCCCGGGAGTCAAACATTACTGTCAGATGTTCTCCCGGTTTGTCCATAATCGGAACATTGTTCTTTCTGGCAAAAGATTCTGCCATTTCTCTTTGCCCGCCCTTACCCAGGCAGACTGTTATCTTATCATTCATTTACACATTTCCCGCAAAATTTAATTTTCTTTTAATGCTTTTTCTATTTCAGAGATCACAATTCTGAGTGCTTTGATACGGGCATATTTCTTGTCAACAGATTCCAGTACATGCCATGGCGCAAAGGAAGTATTTGTCTTCTGAAGCATCTCATTGACAGCCACTTCATAGGCATCCCATTTCTCTCTGTTTCTCCAGTCCTCATCTGTGATCTTCCATTGTTTCTCCGGATTATTCTGTCTCTCCTGAAAACGCTCCAGCTGTGTATCCTTATCGATCTGTACCCAGAATTTAATAATGACTGCACCCCAGTCTTTAAGTTCTTTCTCAAACTCATTCATTTCGTTGAGCTTTTGACTCAACGCCTTCATCCGATGTTGATCCAGAAGCGCAAAGAGTTCGTCGTGCAGCGCCTCGTAATCTTCGTATTCCCGGTTCTGATCGTCCATCTCCCTGCCCCTCCTTTCCATCCGGTCTCAAAGGATCAACCGTTGAGGTATTCTTTCTGGCTGCAGCTCAGGCTGTCAATGGAAACGCCCATGGCCTTGAGTTTGCGGCGCGCAATGTTATCATCGATTTCTGCGGGAACCGACACGACACCCGGCTTCAGCTGGCCGCGCGTGCGCACCAGATACTCTGCGCTCATGGCCTGCACGGCAAAGCTCATGTCCATGATCTCCGCCGGGTGTCCGTCACCGGCCGCCAGATTCACCAGACGTCCCTGCGCGATGACATAGATCGTCTTGCCGTTCGGCAGACGGTAAGCATCAATATTGTGCCGCGCCTCATAAATTTCATCCGCGCAGCGATCGAGCGCCTCCATGTCGATCTCGACATTGAAGTGTCCGGCGTTGGAAACGATCGCACCGTCCTTCATCCGCTCGCAGTGCTCGAGCGTGATGACGTCTTTGCAGCCCGTGACGGACACAAAAATGTCGCCGATGGCGGCAGCGTCCATCATCGGCATGACCTCATAGCCGTCCATCACGGCCTCGAGCGCCCGGATGGGATCGACTTCGGTCACGATGACTTTCGCGCCGAGCCCCTTCGCGCGCAGGGCCACGCCCTTGCCGCACCAGCCGTATCCGGCAACAACAACGTTCTTGCCGGCAACGATAAGGTTGGTAGTGCGGTTGATGCCGTCCCATACAGACTGACCTGTGCCGTAGCGGTTATCGAAAAGATGCTTGCAGTCAGCGTTGTTTACAAGCACCATGGGGAATTTGAGTTCCTTTGCCCTGTTCATGGCGATAAGGCGGATAATGCCTGTGGTGGTCTCCTCGCAGCCGCCGATAACGTTGGGGATAAGCTCCTTGTATTCGGTGTGGATAAGGTGAACAAGGTCGCCGCCGTCGTCGATGATGATGTTGGGGCCTACTTCAATTACCCTTGTGATGTGGCGGTGATATTCCTCTTCGGTGGCATTGTACCATGCAAATACCTTGAGACCGTCATGTACCAGAGCCGCAGCCACATCGTCCTGAGTGGAGAGAGGGTTGGATCCTGTAACATACATATCCGCACCGCCTGCTGCCAACACCTTGCAAAGGTATGCTGTCTTTGCCTCCAGATGAACGGAGAGGGCTATTTTAAGACCTGCAAAGGGCTTGGTCTCGGAAAATTCCTTTTCGATACCTCTGAGCAGGGGCATATTCTGCTTTACCCACTGAATTTTTCTTGCTCCGCTCTCCCAGAGAGCAGGATCTCTTATCTCGCTTGTGTTTGACATATTTTTATATTCCTTTCTGATTTTTATTTTTAGTAAATACCGTTAGCATATCTGCTGTCGGTTTATTTATTAAGTGTTTATCTTTCTGATAGTTGGCGGCTCGTTGGAGATAACATCAATGATGTGATTTTCACCATAGATGCCGTAATGCTTTCGGCAGACCTTTTCATTGCCAGTATCCTTGTCAAAAATAACGCTTTCGTAATAGTCAAGAAAATGGGAGCGTTCAAAAATGACAAGGTATTTGCCTTTCATCACTTCTGTCGGGTCATATGATGTGTAGCTTTCATTCCTGCATTGGTAAATGACATATGACCCGAAAGCTATTTCATAAAGCTGCTCTGTGTCCTCAATTACCCGAGTGCTGTGCGAAAGGATATCTTTCAGCCGTGGGTCGGAAATATCATCTGCTGCGGGACAGTTCTTTGGCAGGGCTATTACAATGCTCAGCCTGTTGTCAGGGTCATCTTTTATTGAAAGCACAAAAGGAGCAAGCCGACTGTGCTTGTTTATTTCGCTGTTTTCACTTCCGAATGTAAGCATATTTCACCTCCGGCATTTTATAGCTCAGCACCCCGCTAAATTAGAATTTTTGTTATTCTACGATACCTTCAATATAGCTGTAATCAATATTTCCCTTTGTAACAGAATAGAAAAATGGATCTTTTCTAATTGTATCATCTGAATTGATAATAAAATTATTCCAATCGCCTGCCTCGTTGCCATCAGACAAATAAATAGTAACTTTGAAACTATATCCCATATATCCCAAAGATGGTTTTGACCGCTTTACTTCGACGCCATTCAAATTTTCGACAATATGCTGAATCTGCTCTTTGTCGGTAATATGTGTTGCGTTTCCGCTATTGCCATTGAAAACAACTATTTCCATGACCTCATTAGGGTCTAAGTCCATCAAGTCGAGTGGAATATTAAACCATACAACAATGCCTATCAAAAGAATTATCACAACAGACAGCAATATGATGATTTTCTTTTTCATATCAGCTCAACTCCTTTGTCAACTCCCGATTTATCTATTTGCATAATCAATCAAAATCTTCTTACAACTACTACAACGATAAGCTTCACAATGAGAGATTCCTGCTGAACCTTTACTCAATTCCAGATCGTCCGATTTTTTAATACGAAAAACTTTTGTCAGATTATCAACTGTAAAAGTAATGTCTCGTGAACTCATTAGGTATCCTCTTATCATTTCATCACCACAATATGGACATTTCATGAAGATTCACCTCCTATAAATTCCGATTTATATGCACAAACCAAACACGCCAAAACGTCATCGGTTGCAGCTCTACTCAGAATTTCTCTGCAACAGCCTTTGCGTGAGCATATATCTCTTCCTCGTCAAATTTTGTGAGCCTGCCGTGTTCAAGAACGACCTCACCGTCAATGATAACAGTATCGACCTCACTGCCGTTTGCGGAATATACAAGAGCGGAGGACAGGTCATTGCGTGGGCAGAACTGGGGACGGTCAAGGTCAAGAATGGCAATATCAGCCTTTTTGCCTGCTTCTATCGAGCCGATGTCGGGTATGCCCAGAGCCTTTGCGCCGTTTACAGTCGCAAAGTCCAGCACCTCTTTTGCGGTGCATACGGTGGGGCAGCCTGTTGCGCCCTTGTGGAGCAGAGCCGCAAAGTTCATGTCGGAGAACAGGTTCAGGTCGTTGTTAGATGCCTGACTGTCCGTTCCCATGCAGATGTTTATGCCCTTTTCCATCATTCTCGGAATGGGAGCGGTGCCGTTTGCAAGCTTGAGATTGCTCTTGGGGTTGTGGATAACGCTTACGTGCTTTTCCGCCAGAATATCCATGTCGCTGTCGGAAACATGAACGCAGTGAGCGGCGCAGGTCTTTATGTCCAAAAATCCGATGTCGTTCAGATATTCCACGGGGGACTTGCTGCGTTCCTTGTAGCAGTTCTGTACCTCGGTCGTGGTCTCGGAAAGATGAATGTGGAACTCCTGCTCAGTCTCGTGAGCCTTTTCGATAAGCCACCTGAGATAATCCTCGCCGCAGGTGTAGATAGCGTGGGGGCCAAGCTTGAATGTGATGCGGTCATTGCCCTTGAAGCGCTCACGCTCGTCCATGTGCTCATTGTAGCGCCTGATGCCATCCTTGTCGTTCCTGTCGGAGCCTGTCAGCCCTCTTGTCATAACAGCTCTCATGCCAAGCTTGTCCGCAGCGGAGGCGGTCATTGCGGGGAACATGTGCATATCCATAAAGCAGGTGGTTCCCGTCTTTATCATCTCGGCGCAGGAGAGCATAGCGCCCCAGTAAGCGTCTTCGGGGGAAAGGGCATCCTCACGGGGCATTATTGCGCCGAAAAGCCAGTCCTCAAAGGAAAGGTCGTCCGCCAGATTGCGGAAAAGCGACATATAGGTGTGGGTGTGGCAGTTGATAAGGCCGGGTATCGCCAGCTTGTCCGAGCCGTCTATAACCTTGTCAGCCGCAAACCCCTCGGGAATTACTCCTGCGGAAAGGATCTTGTTCCCCGAAATACAGATATCCCCCTTGGGAGTGCCGCCGTTTATGAGCATTTTTATATTCTTTATCAGTATATTCATTGCGAGCATTCCTTTCATGTGCGCCGTCATGCGGCAATATATATTTTTATTATATCACAATATGCTCTCAAAAGCAATGATAATTTTGCATTTTGACCGCCAAATGGCGGCGCTTGATCCCTATTGACAAGCGGTGAAAATAATGCTATACTCAAATTAGTTAACACTGTTAAATATCTTGCGGGAGGTGCTATATGGACAAGGCAGACGCAGGTCTTTCCGACGAGCTGATAGAAGTGCTCCGACAGTACTATTATATGAAAATTCCCTTGGGGCTGGAAAACTTCATGCAGGGCGAAATGAAGGTGCTGTCCTATATCCATTACACCGCAGGCGGCGGAGAGATCGCCACAGGCGATATTGTTTCCGCCCTTGATATGACAGGCGGGCGTGTGGCAGGCATTCTCCGTTCCCTGGAGAAAAAAGGCTTTATCAGCCGCCGCACCGATGAGAACGACCGCCGCAGGATAATGGTAAGTCCCACTTATGCAGGTTCGGATTATGTTGAAAACGGCAGAGAACTGCTCCGCAGCAGGCTTTCCGCTATAATAAACGCAATGGGCAGCGAAAGTGCAGAAAATTTTATCCGCTCCATGGAGGAGTTTGTAAATGCCTGCCGCAAGGCAGATTTCCCTTGATCTTAATAAAAAGGAATGATATATATGGATATGCACGAGTTTTACATGGGCAATGTTTTTGATGCTTACGAGTTTTTCGGCGCTCACCCCAACCCCGACGGCACTGTTTTCCGCACCTTTGCACCCTCAGCTGAGAGGATAACCATAATCGGCGAGTGGAACGACTGGCAGGAGGAAAATATGATAAAGGACGGTCATGTCTGGTCGTATTTTTCCGCCAAGGCAAAAAAGGGTCAGATGTATAAGTATGTCATTTATTCTTCACTGGGCAGAGTGGAGCACTGCGACCCCTACGGCTTTGCAATGGAGCTTCGCCCCAATTTTGCGTCCATTATAACCGACCTTGACGAGTACAAATTCACCGACAGTGAGTGGCTGGAAAAGCGCAGCAAGAACTATAATGAGCCTCTCAATATCTATGAGGTGCACATCGGCTCTTGGCATACCGACCCCGATAATGAAAACGGCTGGTATTCCTATTCCGACATTGCGGACAAGCTTATAAAATACGTCAAGAAGCACCATTATACACATATCGAGTTCATGCCCCTCAGCGAGCACCCTGCCGACTGCTCATGGGGATACCAGAATACAGGCTTTTTTGCCCCCACATCACGCTACGGCACTCCCGCCCAGCTTATGAAGCTCATCGACAAGTGCCACAAGAACGATATCGGCGTTATCATGGATTTCGTTCCCGTGCATTTTGCCATGGACGGCTATGCCCTTGCAAAATACGACGGCACCTGCCTTTATGAATACCCCGACAGCGATGTTACCATCAGCGAGTGGGGAACCTGCAACTTTATCCATTCAAGGCGTGAGGTCTGCTGCTTTTTGCAGTCCGCCGCCAACTACTGGCTTGAAAAATATCATTTCGACGGTCTGCGTATGGATGCAATAAGCCGTGCCATATACTGGCAGGGCGATCCCGAGCGCGGCGTTAACAAATGCACCGTCGATTTCCTTAAAAAGATGAACTCAGGGCTTCATGCCCTCCACCCCACCGCAATGCTTATTGCGGAGGATTCCACCGCATTCCCCAAGGTAACAGCTCCCGTTGAGTATGATGGTCTTGGCTTTGACTACAAGTGGGATCTGGGCTGGATGAACGACACTCTCGATTACTTCCGCACCCCACCTGCAGAGAGAAAATATCACCATGGCAAGATAACCTTTTCCATGCAGTATTTCTACAATGAGCTTTATCTGCTGCCGATCTCCCACGATGAAAACGTTCACGGCAAGGCGACCGTCATTCAGAAGATGTGGGGCGATTATGATGTGAAATTCCCTCAGGCAAGGGCATTTTATATGTATATGTATTCCCACCCAGGCAAAAAGCTGAACTTCATGGGCGGCGAGTTTGCCCAGTTCAGAGAGTGGGACGAAACAAGAGAGCAGGACTGGGATATACTCAAATATCCCCTCCACGATTCATTCCTCAGATATATGACCGACCTTGAAAAGCTCTATACCACCCGTCCCTCCCTTTATAACGGCGAATATAACCCCGACTGCTTCAAGTGGATACTTCCCGATGAGTCGGAGCGCTCGGTATTTGCATATAAGCGCTGTGCGGAGAATGAAACGACAATCTGCCTGCTGAATTTCTCCGACAGGGAGCAGACCATAACCATTCCCACAGACGGACTTACAGATCTTAAAGAGCTTATCAATTCCGACAGCAACATCTACAGCGGCAAGACCGAGGTCAAGCGCAGCGTGAAGATAAAGCCCGCAGGCGGAGAATTTTCCGTAAAGCTCAGCCCGTTCTCAGGCAGACTTTTTGACGGAGAAGTGTTTTCTAAACCGGCTGCAAAATAACATATAAAAGTAAAAGCGGAACTGTTTTGCTATGCAGTTCCGCTTTTGTACTATTTATTATTTTGTGCATGGAGCATTGCCGGGCGACAAGCCCGCCTGCAAGTCGCTTTCCTAGACTGGTCTTATTTCATCTGTCGGCTTTGTCTATAGAACGATTAAAGATTAGTATTATGATACGTTTCATATAAAACATCCTTTCTTTATTTTATATGTTAATTATATCATATTTTGCGATTTGCTTCAAAGGTGATTTTGTACAAATTTCATAACTTTTTGTGCGTCTCAAAATCGGGATTTTGCCTGCAGATACCTGTATTAAGCCGTCAGGACGTCGATATTACGCTATCTCCTGTCCGCCAGCCCCTCCAGAACTATCAGCCCCAGCGTAAGAGGCAGCGTGAAGCTTATGCTCCCTGAGACAAAGAAAAACACCGCCGCTGCGATCCCCATAACAATGCCAAAAGCGTTCTGCACCCCCGAGATGTCAGCGGCAGGGGATATTGCTTCCACGACCGTGCGCAGGATACGCCCCCCGTCAAGGCTTGGCAGAGGGAGCAGGTTAAAAAGCATCAGCGCCAGATTTATCCCCGTTAATATCCTGCTGCCCGTAAGTGTCCCTGCCAGCGCCAGAAGCAGATTTACCAGACACCCCGCCGACAATATGAATATCTCACGGGCAGGGGACAATATCGCTCCGCTTTTCATGCCTATGCCGCCGCTGTAAAATGTAAGGCTCCGTGGCTTTATCCCCATGAGCGCCATGGCTGTTATATGCCCGCCTTCGTGGAGCAGGCAGGAAAGCAAAGCCAGCTCGCCTGCTTTTGAAACGGGGGACTGCATTATCAGCACCGACCATACCGCAAAAAATCCGAAAGTAATGCGTATCCTTGTCCCTTTAAAATAAAATTCAGCACCGCTTGTCAAAATATATTCCTCCATGGCAGATATGCGCATTTGGTGCGCTGTAAAAATTTCTGCTGCTTTCCGAGCATATGCGTATATTTTTTATCACTGCGCCCAAAAATTGCGGCGCATAATTACCCGTTCCGACGATTTGGATTCACAAATTATATGATGTAAAACCGCCTTTTATTCCAAAGGTTACACATTGGTTACAGCAATGTTCAGAAATTACAGAAAAGTAACAGCCTGTTGGAATTTATCTTTGCGCCTGATACCACAATAGTTAAATTTTGTTGATATTGACATTAAATTCTTTGTGTCAGCCGTAATTTCCGTCAAAATGTTCAGTTGAAAATACTTTTAATTTGGTTTCGTTTGTGATATAATAGTTAATACAAAAAATCAAAGGCGGTTTTGTCTGTTGCAATAATGTCAGGACAGCCGCACTTTTTCTGCGGACATTATCCGCAGTTTTACAGGAGAGTTGTGTTTTGGAAAAATTTATTATAAAGGGCGGCCGCCGTCTTGAGGGCGAGGTCACTATAAGCGGAGCAAAAAACGCCGTAGTTGCCATAATCCCTGCCGTTATCCTTGCGGACGGTCCCTGCATACTTGAAAATATACCGAACATAAGCGACGTTTCCATTTCTCTGCGTATCCTTTATGAAATGGGAGCTGACGTTCAGCGCATAGACAAGAGCGTTTACCGCATCGACGCAACAGGCATCAAGGACCCTGTTGTTCCCTATGAGCTGGCACGCCTTATGAGAGCTTCCTATTATTTCCTGGGAACACTGCTGGGCAAGTTCGGAAGAGCGCGTGTTTCAATGCCCGGCGGCTGCTATCTCGGCGACCGTCCCATTGACCAGCATCTCAAGGCATTTACATCACTGGGCGCTACCTGCACTCTCGATAACGGCATGATAGATATCTGTGCCGATAAGCTCATCGGTTCTCAGATCTATTTCGATAAGATAACCGTAGGCGCTACCATCAACGCAATGCTGGCAGCCGTTAAGGCAACAGGTCTTACAGTTATCGAAAATGCAGCTAAGGAGCCTCATATCGTTGACCTTGCAAACTTCCTCAATTCCATGGGCGCAGATATCATGGGCGCAGGAACAGATGTTATCAAGATAAGAGGAGTTAAAACTCTCAAGGGCACTACCTACGCAATTATCCCCGACCAGATCGAGGCGGGAACATATATGGTGGCAGCTGCCGCAACAAGAGGAAATGTGCTTGTAAAGAATGTTATCCCAAAGCACCTTGAATCTATCACCGCAAAGCTTGCAAAGATAGGCGTTAACGTTGAGGAATATGACGACAGCGTTAGGATCTCCGTTGACGGACCTCTTGTAAAGACCAGCGTAAAGACTATGCCTCACCCCGGTTTCCCCACAGATATGCAGCCCCAGATATCCACACTTCTTTGTCTGGCGGAGGGTACCAGCATCGTTACCGATGAGATATTCAACAACCGTTTCAGATACGTGGACGAACTCAGGAGAATGGGCGCAGATATTTCCGTTGAGGGCCGTGTGGCAGTTATCGAGGGCGTGGGCAAGCTTATGGGCGCACCCGTTACCGCTCCCGACCTGAGAGCAGGCGCAGCCCTTGTTATAGCAGGTCTTGCAGCCAGCGGAGTTACCGAGATAGATGATATCTATCACATTGAGCGTGGCTATGAGGATATCGAGCAGAAGCTCAGAGCTTTGGGCGCAGATATTGTTAAAAAGACAGTTCCCGGGAATTCAGTCCGTCAGGTGTCATCGCTCTGATACAAACAGAACATAAAAAAAGCAGCACTTCCGAAAAATGAAAGTGCTGCTTTTTTCTTTGTAATGTTTAACGGCTCAGCATATAACGGCGATAAAAAGTATCACGTTGTTTTGTCCTTCCTGTGGGATATCATAATATCCCTTACGCAGCCCAGAATATGGGGCTTCAGCACCGAAATGTCCGCAGGCTCGCTGTAAAGAACGGCGCTGTAGCACGATGAGCTGATAACATTCGTTATCATAAAGAACATTATCTCAGGCTCATTGTATCCCTGCGCCCGGATTTTCAGCCTGTCATAAATATCCGTCAAAGCGTCATCATCGTCCTCGGGCTGGGTCACAGCGGAACGGAGAGAACCCCAGCTCAGATTTTTTGAGATGAATTTAAGCAGATTGGGATTTTCCGAAAGCTGGTTCAGGATACTGTCCGCAATGAAAACGATGCTGTCCTCAAAGTCGGAGATATTTGCAGTCATCAGTCGGGAAAGCGCATTTTTCAGCAGCTGGGCAGACTTGTGGCATATGAGCTTGTTGTGTATATCATACTTGTCCTTGAAATAAAGATAAAATGTGCCTTTTGCAACGCCTGCCTGGTCAACGATGTCAGAGATAGATGTCTTGCTTATACCCTGACTCATAAACAGCCTGAAAGCCGTATCAAGGAGGGAATCTCTTTTGATCTTTTTGTTGGTATCGAGTTTTCCCGTATTCCCGCTTCTTTCTGTGCGTGATCTATGCAATAATTATAACGCTAAAGAATAGGATTGTCAAGCGTGATGGCAGGGGACAAGGCTTGTCATTTGTTTATTTTCCTCTAAGAACCCGTCTTCACAAGCATATGCGCACGTCTTTTCGGCAAATTTTGCCG
>OLIX01002882.1_pt1 | contig 12035 bp, 8 predicted proteins | sample 1601331 | NCBI WGS metagenome assembly OLIX01 (sample SAMEA2452120, study PRJEB22498) | human gut metagenome | biome: human feces; feature: human gut; material: feces | place: Australia | collected 2012 | reverse complement strand
AAAACTGGTTGGTGGAGGTATCTGGGTGGAAAAACGATTGCAGTATTGGCACGTACTCCTGATGATTTTCCTGCTATCAGGCAAGGAGTTGAGAAAAGAGTGAAAGATGTCAATGCCGGTCTGGAAGAAATGCAGATGGACATTATGGAGCAACCTGACAATATTGTGGCGCACGTGAACCATGTTTGGGCTAATGTAGGACCGGATCTGCCGATGCTTTATCTGCAATATGGAATTGCCCTGTTCATCATTTTGCTGGTACCCTCGCTCAATTTGTGTGGGCTGAGCAATAGCCGTATGCAACAGCGCGTTAGCGAACTGGGTGTACGCAAAGCTTTCGGGGCAACCGGTAGCACGCTTATCCGTCAGATATTGAATGAGAATCTGGTACTTACATTGATAGGAGGCGCAGTAGGGTTGGTATTCAGTTATCTTGCTGTTTACGTTATGCGTACATGGCTGTTCACTAATAGCCAGAATATCGGTACGGCAGGTGATTTCAGTTTAAGTATGGACGCTTTGTTCAGTCCGATGGTGTTTGTATTGGCTTTTGTTTTTTGTCTGGTGATTAATCTGTTGAGTGCAGGATTACCCGCTTGGCTTGCCACCCGCCGTACAATTGTAGACTCATTGAACGATAAATAAAAAGGAGACCTTATGAAATTCATATTACATAATCTACGCATGATTTGGTCGCGTTTCCGCAATAACGGATGGGTGCTGGCTGAACTGTTCCTGGTGTTTGTCGTGATGTGGTTCCTTTGTGACTCATTGGGTTGCCTCAAGTACACCTTTTACCGTCCTCTTGGTTACAACATTGACCACGTATATAGACTTACAACGATTATAGGCGGCGCTACAAGTGATACAACTTTGACAAATGCCGACAGATATCTGCGTGCATTGAAGAAATTGGAGCAGGAACCCAGCGTTGAAGCAGCTGCCCTGTGTTACTGGAGTTTGCCGATGCACGGAAGCAACAGTTACAGTTCATTGGCTGCACAAGATACTATAGGTGTAAATGCGCGTATCATCAATACCACTGGTGGTTACATTGACGTTTTCCGTATGAGTGATGATCCGCAACGTCCCTTTGTGGAGACTCCTTCAGGGTGGGACAATGTGATGTTGAGTCAGGCTGCTTTCGACCGTTTTCAGAAAAGGATGCCGACGTTCTCGTTGGATACACCATTGAGCAAGTACGGTGACTCCACATCAGTTGTCACGCAAGGTGGAAAGATTGAAGCTTTTAGAACCTATCGCTATGGAAGTGATGCTCCTTGCTTTTTCTATCGTATGGATGAAAATCTGATTAAGAGACATTTTACCGACGAGTGGGCACAGATAGTCTTTCGTGTGAAACCTGCTGCCGATGGTCCGGATTATCGTACAAATTTCATTCGTGAGATTGCGCCAAGACTGGATGTAGACGATCTGTTTGTGGCTGATGCTGTACCTTATACCGAACAGCAACTGCAATTTGAAGTCATGAACGGTGATACGGATAAAGTGAATAGCCAGGCTATTGTTGTGCTTTTTTTGCTTGTAAATGTATTTTTAGGATTGATAGGCACTTTCTGGTTCCGCACTCGTCGTCGTCGCAGTGAGATCGCCTTACGACTGGCAATGGGGAGTACAAAGAATCAGGTGTTCAGGTTACTGGCGGGCGAAGGATTATTGTTGCTGGCATTAGTAACAATACCTGCCATGATTATCTGTTATAATATAGGAATCGCAGAATTCACCATAGGACGAACGGAGCTTATTTCTACCTGGCCGGTAGAGTGGAGTTTTGTACGCTTCCTGCTTGGTTCTTTAGCGGCTTGGTTCTTGATAGCACTTATGGTGATGGTGGGTATTTGGTTTCCGGCGCGGCAGGCGATGAAAATACAGCCGGCTGAAGCTTTACATGAAGAATAGAAAAGAGAAATAGTAAAAACAATTTTAAATAGCAAAACTTATGAAGACTTTATTTATAACTTTGAGTTTATTATTTGCCGCAGTAGCCGGCACAGTATACGCAGCTAATGAAAAGGACCCGCAGGTAAGCGAAGTTCGTAAGGTGGAAGCTTTTTCTTCTGTAAAGGTCACATCTGTAGCGACGGTGTATTTCACACAGAGTAATTCGTATTCTCTGAAAATAGAAGGTAGGGAAGAGTATGTAACCACTACTACTACAGAAGTGAAAGGAGATTGCCTGATTATCGGTTTCAAGAATAAGAAAGATGGTGATAATAATCGCAACAAAGGGGTGACCATCTATCTGAGTGCACCCGATTTGAAAGATGTAGAGTTTACTGGTGTAGGCTCTTTCAATTGCGAAGGTGCGCTGAAACTGAATGATGTCAAGTTCGAGATAGAAGGTGTGGGTAAAGTGAATGTGAAAGACCTGACCTGTAAATCTTTAGTTGTAAAGATGGAAGGTGTAGGTAAAGCTGATATCCATGTGGATTGTGACCGTTTGCGTGCCAGTATGACATCTCTAAGGGTGGTATTGGTGGAGTGAATACACGTAACTTGAAGATTGGAGAATAATGATAAAGCAATATTTTACTCAGGCCTGGGCACAGCTTCGGCAACAGCCGCTGATAAGTGCTGTCAGCATAGCCGGTACGGCACTTGCCATCTTCCTCATTATGTTGGTGGTGATGATGCAGCAGGTGAAGGTGGCGCCTTTTGCTCCGGAGAGCAACCGTGACCGTTTTCTGCATGTCCACTACATGAGTATTACGAATAAGAATTGGGGTGGTGGTAGCAGTAACGGTCCGATGGGACTCAAGACGGCACGCGAGTGTTTCCAATCCCTGAAAACACCCGAAGCTGTGACTATCTACACCTGCATGGTAGTTTCTACGCCTGTAAACTTGCCGGGACAACCCGGCACAGGTATCGACCTGCTACAAACGGATGATGCTTTCTGGCATGTGTTCGATTTCTCTTTCATTGCCGGAAAACCCTATGATCGGGCTACATTTGATGCCGGACAGCCGGTAGCAGTGATTACCGAAAGCGTAGCACGCCGATTGTTTCAGACGTCGGATGTTATCGGTCGTGAGTTCCTCCTGAACCATGCGCCATACAAAGTGGCGGGCGTGGTAAAGGATGTTTCTACACTGGCTACCGTTGCTTACGGGCAGGTATGGGTACCTTATACTTCAACGGAAATAACCAAGGATACTTGGAGTGATGAGCACATGGGTATGATGAGTTGCACCATCCTGGCACGGAGCCGCGATGACTTCGAAGCTATCCGTGAAGAAGCGGAACGACGCAGGCAAGAGTACAATGTCATTCTCGGTGAGGATGGCTATGAACTGATTTATCGTAATCGTCCTTATGATCAGGAGAAGAGTTCGATTGCGTTTAGTGCCAATCAGGAGCCCGACGTGGAGCAGCATCGCCGTCAGCGTATGATTATTTTTATAATCCTGTTGATAGTACCTGCCATCAATTTGAGTTCGATGACTCAAAGCCGCTTACGCCAACGTGTGGCAGAGATAGGCGTACGCCGTGCATTCGGATCTACGAAGATGGAACTGATGGGGCAGATTATTTCAGAGAACTTGGTAGTGACGTTGCTGGCTGGTGCTTTGGGGTTGTTGTTGAGCGTGGCGTTTGCTTATCTGGGTAACTCGTTGCTGTTTGCACAGGAATTCAGTCAGACGCTGAGTCCTCCGGCAGTGGATGCCGGTATATTGTTGCATGCGTCTACTTTCGGTTGGGCATTGCTGTTCTGCTTTGTGCTGAATTTGTTGAGCAGCGGTTTCCCGGCGTGGCGTGCTTCAAGAGTGGGAATTGTAAATGCATTGGGCGGTCGCCTGCATTAATCACTAAACATTAATCATTAAAGAAAATGACCAAGAAACTTCTTGTACAAATAAAGAATGAATGGCGCAATAATCTCTGGCTGGCGCTGGAGTTACTTGTGGTGAGTGTAGTGATGTGGTATGTGGTAGACTACCTGTACACCCGTGCCGCCACTTATCTGGAACCACGCGGATTTAATATAGAAAATTGTTACCTGATAGAGTTGGGTGAACTGACGCCAAAGAGTCCGGATTACATTGCCGATCGGAAATCCGAAGATACTCACAATGATATTGCCGAACTGGTAGAAAGGTTGCGTCGCCGCCCGGAAGTGGAAGCTGTCAGCCTTTCACAGAACTCCTATCCCTATAATGGAAGTAACAGTAGTGGAGAGGTGAAAATCGACACGTTGAACTCTCCCGGTTGGACTATCCGTCGCATGGTGACCCCCGACTTTGTCCGTGTCTTCCGTTATCAGGGTGCACAAGGTGAGACGCCCGAACAAATGGCTGAAATGCTAGAGCGTGGTGAGATCCTTACTTCTAACAACCTTTATAGTAAATATAATCGTAAAATGACTGAATTCATAGGCCAACGCTTTCAGCTTTTTGGTGATACAACGAGGACCTATCGTCTGGGAGCTGCATTACAAAACGTGCGTTATCATGACTATGATCAGGCCCGCAATTCGTACTGTTTCTTATGTAAGCAGTCATTCTACTATGTAGGTTTGGAGCTTTGTGTTCGTGTTCGTGAGGGACAGGACCATGATTTCATTCAACGGCTGAAAGCAGACAGTGAAGCTCAGTTTCGCGTAGGTAACCTCTTTATTTCAGAAATTCGTTCTTTCCATGATATACGTCGTAACTTCCAGCAGGCATGGACCAATGATATCCGTAACTATGTAATGGGTATGGGATTCCTGCTTTTGAATATCTTCCTCGGATTGCTTGGTACATTCTGGTTCCGTACCCAGCAACGTCGCTCAGAGATTGCATTGCACAAAGCCCATGGGGCGACGGACAGTGCTATCTTCAGCCGATTGCTGAGTGAGGGTTTGCTGTTGCTGGCAGTTGTTACGCCTATAGCATTGGTTATAGACTGGAATCTGGCACACATGGAACTGAATTCATGGAGAAATAACACTACGCTGGAGTGGGACCGATTATTGCTTTGTGCAGCTATCAGCTTTGTATTGATTGCTCTGATGATTGCCATTGGCATTGGTATTCCGGCACGTAAGGCAATGAAGGTACAACCGGCTGAGGCTTTACATGACGATTAAATTACTTTAAAATATGATACGACTCTACTTCCTTCAAGCCCTCTATCACTTGCGTGAGAACCCTATCATTACCTGGGTGTCCGTGTTGGGTACGGCAATGGCCATCTGTATGATTATGGTGCTTGTCATCACTTTCCAGGTGCGTCTCGTAGATTGTGAGCCTGAAGTGAATCGCTCACGTACACTCTACGTACCTTATATGTCCGTCAAGCTGAAAGGGAAATCGGACAATGAATCGGCTAATGCTTCTATGTCAGTGCGTACTGGACGTGAATGTTTCCGTGCGTTGACTACGCCGGAAGCTGTGACTTTAGTCAGTAGTGCTGGCAAAGTGCGTGCCTCTGTGCCTGCCGGATCGAAAGCTACTGCTGATATGGTACAGACTGATGAAGCTTTCTGGAGCGTTTTTAGTTTCCGTTTTCTCAGTGGTGCAGGATTTACCCGTGCTGATTGTGATGCCGGATTACCGCGTGCCGTGCTGAGTGCTACGATTGCCCGCCAACTCTTTGGTACTACCGATGTTGTCGGGCATACGGTGCAATTAAACTATATAGATTACACAGTTGCAGGTGTTGTGGCAGACGTATCTATGCTTGCTACGGCCGCTTATGCACAGATATGGGTACCTTACACCGCAGCCGATGCGGAATCCCTCTCTTGGCAGGATGACACGATGGGACCTATGCATGCGGTTATCCTTGCCCACTCATCGGCGGACTTTGATGCGATCCGAAAGGAAACAGAACTCTTACGCCAAAAGTATAATGACGGATTACGGGATGTAGAGATTTTCTATCGCGGGCAACCCGATACCCAACTGGCTTATCTCTATCGCCGTTGGTACGCTGAACCTGATGTTCCCGGAGTTATGTTACGTTATGGTATCGTTATCGCCATCTTATTATTGGTTCCGGCGGTGAACTTATCCGGTATGACTCTTTCACGTATGCGTCGCCGTATGGCGGAGATAGGTGTGCGTAAGGCTTTCGGTGCTACTGGCGGTGAACTGATACGGCAAGTTTTCTTTGAGAATTTTGTACTGACGTTGCTGGCAGGTGTTGTCGGATTAGCGTTGAGTTATGCAGCCACATTCCTACTGAATGATTTTCTTTTCAGTAATTCGACAAATGCCTACCTCAGTGGAGAGACAGCACTGACCCCCGGTATGTTATTATCACCGTGGGCTTTTATAGCAGCTTTCGCATTCTGCCTCCTGATGAATGTACTTTCTGCAGGTATTCCTGCATGGCGTGCGTCGCGGATGAATATTACTGATGCAATAAACCAAAGATAGCTATGAAGAATCTACTTACACAAATTAAAAATGAATGGCGAAGTAATCTCTTTCTACTCGTAGAGTTACTGCTGGTTTTTGCTGTACTTTGGTACATTGTAGACTGGGTTACTGTCACTGCGCGCGTTTATCGCGCTCCGATGGGCTTTGATACGGAACATTGCTATAATTTGTCTTTCAGTACCTTGACATCCAAGTCGGCACTTTATAATCCTGAACTCACAGTTGAGGATAATATAGATGCTTTGCTTGAGATAACCGAACGTTTACGGCATCGTCCGGGTGTGGAGGCTGTCTCCATTTCACAGAACTGTTACCCTTATAATGAGGGAAGTAACAGCGCTCAGTTTTATTTGCAGGATAGTATTCATGTGGGTGCTTACCTGGTTTGGTCTGATCCGGATTTCTATCGTGTTTTCCGTTATCAGGCAGTTGATGGAGGCTCTTCCGAGCAACTGGCTGCTGCTATTTCCGACCAAACCATGATTATCACGTCCAATGTCACTGAGGATTATCCGGTACTTGATTTACCCGATGCACGTCCGCTATTGAATCGTGAAGTGGCTCTGACTTATCCCGATCGTGGGTATCATCGTCGTATTGCTGTCATTGCCGTTCCTGTGCGCCGTTCTCATTTTGAAACATCGCACGAATGGGGTGGGGCGTTTATCGGGAATAATCTGAATAGAGATGAGCTGATTAATGAGCTGGGTAACGTGCGCTACGTCCAGGTGAGTCTCCGTGTTTCTCCTGATGCAGACAAAGACTTTGTAGATGCACTTATGGCAGATGCCGACCGCTTGTATCGGGTAGGTAACATCTTTCTGTTGGAGGCATCTTCTTTCAGCGATATTCGTCACATCAGCGAACTTGAAGATGTGAACGAAGTGAAGACACAGCTTTGCATCCTGTTCTTCCTGATGCTGAATATCTTCTTGGGAGTAATTGGTACATTCTGGTTCCGTACGCAACATCGTCGCCGTGAAGTGGCATTGCGTATGGCAATGGGATCCAGTCGTCGCGGCATTTTTCTGCGCTTGATGGGAGAAGGCATATTACTCTTGACGGTAGCTGCCATTCCTGCATTGATTATTGCTTTTAATGTGGGTATTGCCGAGTTGGTGGATATCAGTAAAATGCAATTTACAGTCGACCGGTTCCTGATTGCAGCTATACTTACGTGGTTGCTTATGGCGTTGATGATTATTGTCGGCATCTGGTATCCTGCTTATAAAGCCATGCAGTTACAACCTGCTGAAGCACTTCATGACGAATAGTGTTGTTTTCTTAGAAAAAATATACCTATGAAAATCAGACAATCATTTACACTTTTGCGACAAAATCCGTTTTTCAGCGTTGTTTCCATCATCGGTACGGCGGTGAGTATTGCTTTTGCCATGGTAGTCTACATGGTTTATGACATTCAGACTGCCAATATTCGTCCCGAATCTCATCGTGATCGGATGGTTTATTCGTCTTATGGTTATAGCTATCGTAAGGCAGACCATAGTAATGCAAACACGGGCATGTCTTACCAGGCTGCCAGTCGTGTTTTCGGGGACCTACCCGGTGCGGAACTTGTTACTTACACCAGCTATGTTTTCATGGAGTATTGCGGTGCTTCACCCGAGAAAGGTAACCGTTATCAGAAACGTCATGTCGATCTGAACTTCTGGCGTCTTTATGACATTCGTTTCGTAGCCGGTCGTCCTTTCGATCAACAAGAGTTTGATGCTTGTTCGGATGTTGTTGTCATTGCCGAGCGGTTGGCACGTGAAGCTTTCGGCTCTGCTGAAGAAGCTATTGGCAAGAGTTATTTTGTCGGTTTCCGTCCAAAACGTGTAGTAGGGGTTACGGAAGATGTAAGTTCCCTTTTCACCTTCGCTTATGGCGAGGTGTGGGTGCCTTATTATACTAAAGACCCGGCTTGGGGGAGTGAAGGTCTGCGTGGTGGTTTTGAAGCGATGGTATTGTGCAAACCTGATGTCAGTTTGGATGAAATGAAACAACAGATAGAAAGTTCACTGGATCGCTTGAATGCGTCACTTACTGAATATGAGTTGGCACTTCCCGACCTGAGTACTTACGCTGAGCGCCAGTTCTTCCGCGATGATTTTCTTAACCCTATGGCTACTTGCATCTTTCTGGGACTTATCTTACTCATTGTGCCTGCAATCAATGTCAGTGGTCTTATCTCTTCTCAGATGTCACGTCGTCTGTCGGAACTTGCGGTGCGCAAAGCTTATGGTGCCAGTCGTCTGACCTTGATGTCACAGTTACTAATTGAGAACTTGCTGATGGCGTTTATCGGTGCGTTACTGGGATTCCTGCTCTCATGTCTGTTATTATGGTTGGGTAAAGATTGGATGTTGGCAGGCGGATATACCAGTGGAAACTTTGAAGTCAGTATTTGGCTTTTCCTACGGCCTGCTGTATTCCTGATGGTATTGGGTGTATGTCTGCTTTTCAATTTGCTATCCGTATTTATTCCGGCATGGAATGCCACTCGCCGTCCGATAGCAGAAGTTATCAGTGGAGAATGATTGTTTAAACTAAAGATAAACCATTATGATAAAGTCCATTCTGACCCAAATCTGGAACCAACGCCGCTTGAACGGTTGGATCTTCGCGGAACTGCTGATTGTTTTCGTGCTGTTATGGTATTGTCTTGACATGCTCTATGCCTTTGCTTATGCAGAACGTCAGCCTAAAGGGTATGATCTGGAGCATGTATATAAAGTCAGTATTTCCACGAATCCCACTCAGTTGGTGCTTTGTTCTTCTGAAGATAGTTTGCAAAATTTCTGGTTCAAGCCTATGGAGGAAGTATTCCGTCGTATCAAACAAAATCCGGATGTGGAGAGTGCCAGTATCTGGCTTGGCTCTGATGCTTATGCTCGAAACACTGTATTCCAAGGATACACTACAGACAGTATAAGTGTGAAGGATGCTAATATTCGTTATGTATCTCCTGAATACTTTGATGTAATGCGGATTCCGATACAAGAAGGTACAGGAATGTTTTCTACAGATATGAATGCTTTTGAAAGCACTTCCGGTTCTTCGCTGTCATTTGCTTCAGCCGAGTGGAATCCAGCTGTCATTCCATTGCCTGCCGTCGTTACATTAGACTTGGCTGACAGCCTTTTCCACACTCATAAGGGAGTATTGGGGAAGGAATTCTTTGACTACTATGCAGGTAGTAGTCTTCGTTACCGGGTGACTGCCGTATGCGACCATCAGAAAACAGATGATTATGCCCGTTATGAACCTTTCATTCTGACTCCTCTTCCGAATTGGTTTTACGGCATGCAGGCTATTCCTTTTATTTCCATTCGCGTGCGTCCCGAAGCTGATACGAATGATTTTGCAACCCGCTTCTTTCGTGATATGACTCCTCAGTTGCAGGTTGCTCCGTTCTATCTGTTTGAGGTCCGTAGCTATGATGAACAGAAAGCGGAGCGTGATGCATCCGAGGGGATTACTCCGTATATCCGTAGTGCACGGCTTATCGCTATATTCTTTAGCTTCAATGTTTTTATCGGGTTGATGGGCACTTTCTGGTTCCGTACCCGTCACCGCCGTAGTGAAATAGCTTTGCGTATGGCGATGGGAAGCAGTCGTTCCCGGATACGTTCCCGGCTGTTGGGAGAAGGGTTGCTGTTGTTGGTGCTGGCTGCTATTCCGGCTCTGATTATTTGCGGTAATCTGGTTATGGCGGAAGCCATAATGACAGAACAGGCTGATGCTACCGGACTTCGCTTTGTTGTAGTCTCATTATTCACTTTCTTTCTTATGACTTTGATGGTAATTGCCGGTATCTGGTTCCCTGCTGCACAGGCGATGCGAGTGAAACCGGCGGATGCCTTGCACGACGAATAGTCAGTTTTTCTTCTATATGTGCACCTTTTCTTTTGCATGGGGTAAAAGAAAAGGTGCATTCTGTTCTGTATTTCAATATAATCCGTATATTTGCGAGGAAAATTCATAGCACATTTATTCAAAACAGAAGAAAAACGAGATATGAAGAGACGCTTATTCCTCGTGATGCTGATAGGCCTGTTTCCTTGCATTGTATTTGCCGGACACCTTTATGCTGCGGAACGTACATACAACGTGCTTTTCATCCAGTCATATAATCATCGTACTCCTTGGAATGACCGCTTGACTGAAGGAGTGCGTGATGGCCTGTCACGTGGAGGTATAAAAGCGAAAGTCACAACAGAATATTTGGATGCTGATTACTGGACTTTTGCATCTGAGTGTGTCATTATGCGGCGTATTTGTGAACGGGCACGTCAAAAAAACACGGATATTATTATTACAAGCAGTGATGAGGCTTTTTATACATTGATGCATTGTGGAGATTCCCTGCCTTATAAACTACCGGTTGTGATATCGGGTATCAAATATCCCAATGAAAAGCTGATCTCGAAGTTACCCAATGTTTGTGGGTATACATCCAAGATTGATTTCGTGCACCTACTCGAAAATGCACGTCGTGTATTTCCCAATCGTACAGAAGTTATTTGTGTTTCGGACAGTAGTCTTTTAGGACTTAAAGGTGTTGCTGAACTGGAGCGTATATGGCCCAATTTCCAGGAGCTTCATCCGGAATATAAGATGAAAGTAATGAATGTACAGTCACAGGCTCCTAATCCTGTCATTTCCTCTATTTGTTATGATTATAATGCCTATAACCGCATTGTCATTGCCCCCAAATGGACACCGTTCCTTTCTTTCATCGGAAAAAACTCTAAAGCTCCGGTTTTTGCCGGACAAAGTCTGGCATTGACTAACGGAGTATTCTGCGTGCACGATATGGAACCTTACGAAGGAGCTAATGCGGCAGGAAAGTGTGCTGCACAGGTGTTGCAAGGAGCTATCCCTTCGGTGATAGGGGTCGTGGACCTTCCCGGTAAACTGCTTTATGACTTCAAGCAGTTGGAATTTTTTAGAGTGAATGCGGATAAAGTGAGTGATAGTGGCATTATCATGAATGCACCGCTGATGGAGCGCTACCGTATCTGGTTTGTGCTGTTTTACTCTGTCGTGGTAGGTGCATTGGTCTTTCTTGTTATCTGGCTCTATCGCTTGAACCGTCATGAATCACGTCGTCGTATGCACGCCCAGACGCGTTTGCTGATACAGAACCGCTTGGTGGAGCAGCGTGACGAATTTGATAATATCTTCTGTTCTATCCGTGACGGACTGATAACTTACGATACGGATTTCCGTATACATTTTGTCAACCGTGCTTTGATGTTGATGCTCGAACTGGACCCTGACACTCATACGGCACGTTCTTACGAAGGGCAGATGGCAGGTTCTATCTTCCATATTTATTCAAACGGAGAAGACATCCTGCAATCATTACTGAAACAGGTGAGGACAGAGCGTCGTGTAATCCCTATTCCGGAAAAGGCTTTTATGCAGGAAGTTCATAAGGGAACTTATTTTCCTGTTTCCGGTGAAATTGTGCCGATTTACTCCAAGAACAAGATGACAGGTATGGCTATTTGTTGCCGCAATATCTCGGAGGAAGAAATGCATAAACGCTTCTTCAACCTGGCTGTGGATGCAAGTTCCGTATATCCTTGGCAATATGACGTACGTACGCACAGTTTCCATTTCTCAGGTGCATTGCTC
>OLIX01002864.1_pt1 | contig 12087 bp, 12 predicted proteins | sample 1601331 | NCBI WGS metagenome assembly OLIX01 (sample SAMEA2452120, study PRJEB22498) | human gut metagenome | biome: human feces; feature: human gut; material: feces | place: Australia | collected 2012 | reverse complement strand
GGTGGAGATCGACGCCATCTGCGACGGGACGGACGTGTTCGTCCCCGGCATCATGGAGCTGGTGGAGCGCACCGGCGTTCACTCCGGCGACTCCATCTCCGTGTACCCGTCCTTCTCCATCTCCAACAAGGTCAAGGGCATTATTTTGCAGTACGCGAAGAAGCTGGGGCCTGCCATCGGCATCAGGGGACTGTACAATATCCAGTTCATCGTCGATCCGGAGGATCATGTGTATATCATCGAGGTCAATCCCCGTTCTTCCCGTACCGTGCCGTTCCTGAGCAAGGCCACCGGCTACCCGCTGGCAGACATCGCCACGCTGGTGGCGCTGGGGCAGAGCCTGAAGGAGCAGGGCATCGACATGCTGTACCCCGACGAGCAGAAGCGGTACTATGCCAAAGCTCCGGCCTTCTCCTTCTCCAAGCTGCGGGGGCTGGATGCCTACCTGTCTCCGGAGATGAAATCCACCGGCGAGGCCATCGGCTACGACAACAACCTGACCCACGCGCTTTACAAGGCGATGCAGGCGTCGGGCATGAAGCTGGAAAATTACGGTACTGTATTCGTGACCATCTCCGACGAGGACAAGGAGGAAGCGTTGCCCCTGATCCGCCGGTTTTACCAGCTGGGCTTCAACATTGAGGCCACCGTGGGCACCGCGGTTTTCCTGCGCCAGCACGGCATCAGGACCCGCGTCCGGGCGAAGGTGGACGACGGCTCCGACGAAATTCTCAATTCCATCCGTCAGGGCTACGTCACCTACGTCATCAACACCATGGACGTCCGCTGTGAGGATGTGCATTCCGGCTCCAGCCAGATCCGCCGCTGCGCAGTGGAAAACGGCGTCACCATGCTGACGGCGCTGGACACGGTGCGGGTGCTGCTGGACGTGCTGGAAGAGATCACTCTGGGCATTTCCACCATTGACGCCTGATTCTTTTCCATTTGGAGCCGCCCGACAAGGGCGGCTCCTTTTGTATGCGAAAAATGTCAAGGAAAATATTTCACAAAAGTTTACATAATTCTTGTCCATTTTTCCAAATTGCGGCGGGCGGCGGGGTAGGGTATAATAGCGGCACAAGAGAAGGATGGAGGGAACGCATGAAGCGATGGATACCCATTGGGGTGGTTTTGGTGCTGCTGATTCTGGCTTTTGGGCTGTGCGCCACGGCCTGGAATCCGGGGCAATTCGCAGGGGACTGGTACTGCGCAGAAACCGGGGAGCTGTTCCGGTTTCAGGACGGGCTGGTCAGCTGCGAGCAGCATAATCTGCTCACCGGCACCATTGATGCCATGTGCGGCGCGTACTGCTTTGACCGGGATTCCGTGACGGTTTTCTCTCTGGGGGTAGCCGGGCTGGAAAATCCGCGGCAGCTGTACCTCATACACGGCACCGACGGCGACCGCCTGTGCGGGTCGAAAGACGGTTCCGGAGAAACATTCTTTTACCGCAGTCAGCAAGCGGCGCTGGAAAATTAACGAATCCCCTCTGCCCGTTTATTGTGGGCAGAGGGGATTTTTTCAACTGAATGGATACTCGGAAAACGGCTTCATATTCAGTTCGATGGGGTGATATTGAGCGATGTAAGACCGGGCGGTTTCTTCGGAGCAGTTGCTCGACTGGGGATTCTCGCCTTCGACCGCGCGAACCCAGTATTTTTGAATACGATCCTGATAAATCATTTCGATCAATTCCAGCTCTGTACCTTTCATGCGGTAAAATGCGTAGTACGTCCCGTCTTTTTCGCTGTACATCAGAATGCCGCCTTCGCAGACGCCGGTCATCGAATCATCTGTCACCAATTCCAGTTCTCCGTCTACAATGGTATGCACGGAAAATTCGTACTCCGGCTCTGTGCAGCCCCTCGGTATCGTCCACACGTCTCTGGCAATCAGCTCCTGTATTCCGTCGCCGTTCAAGTCCATCAGCGTGTAGGTTAATTTCCCCGCATCCTCAAGCCATTCCAGCGCCTCGGCAATGTATATGGCGTAGGGGTCTGTCCAGGGGATGGGCTTCACCGGCTCGCCATAGCGCTTCATCTGCTGCCGCTCGGGCTGGGTTTCCAGCGGAACATAGGACGCAATGATCGCCTGCGCCTGCTGCTCTGTGATCTCCGTCCGCTCCTTTGCTCTCGGGTCTGCCGGAGGGAGAACGGGCAGGGAATACCAGATACCTTCCTCCCGTTCCAGCCCTTCCAGATACGTTAGCCCATCTGCTTCCGCCCGGAAATAATACCGTACTTCATAATCATAAACCCTCATTTTCAGGATATCATCGTCCTTCAGTTCCAGAACATGGTCTTCACAAACCGTAAATCTGAACAGTCCGGCGAGGTTTCCGAAATCCGCGTATTGAAAAGATTTGCCATCCCGCATGGACAAAATCTCCCAAAGAGACACCTTTCCGCCGGGTAAAAGCTCCATTACGCCGTCCCCATTCAAGTCACACAGGGAGTAAAACAGGCCGTCCCGTGTGCGGGTGCCATGTTCCGCCGCTCTATCCAGCTCTTGTTGAATATACTGCTCATAGCCCTTGGTGTACAGATTTTCGTCGGCTGCCGCGCGCTCTGCCTCGTAGGCCGCCCGGGCTGCCTCCATAAACGCATCCACCTTGGTCATGTCCGCCGGGTGGGGCTGGATGGAAAAGTCAAACTGTTCCGAGATCTGTTCCAGCGCGCTCTGCGTCATCTGCACCTTGTTTCCGCCGTCCCATTTTGACGAAGCAAAGGACACGGTGACAAGAGCGTCCTGAAGGTCGGTAATGATCCGCGCCTGCTCGTCATTCATCACAAGCAGCACCGTCCTGCCGTCGCTGCGGGTGTAGTTCCACTGGGTGCAGCTTTCCAGGTCGGCAACCTCGTAGTACACAGGGTCAAAGTATTCCTTCACGGAATAATAGTATGACGCAGAGTTGTCCTTATATGGCCACTGGTCGGTGTCCGGCTGGAACAGCAGCGCGATATTGAAGGTTCCCTCCGGGTAGAAATAACCGCTCAAATATTCCACATCCCCATGGAACACGCCGTCAATGCCCAGCGAGGAAAACAGCACGCTGGATTCATAGGATTGACAGCCCACGTCCGGCGACAGCAGCTTCAGATCGTATTTTTGAACGATCTCGTCCAGCTTGTTCACCATTTCCCAGCTGTAGCATCCATAAGGGATATAATATGGGTTGGGGATTCCCAGCTCATTGTTGTCGTTGGCCGTCACAATGGTGCCATCCGGGTCATAGTCCCGGCAAAAGCTGTTCCATTCCGCCAGCGCCTCCTGATTGGCGCCTTGCAGCGTGATCTGGGTTCGCGGGGCGATGGTCGGCAAGGAAATGACGTCCCCGTTTTCGTCGTAGACGGTGGGCGTGGTGGGGCGGTACTCGGCCACCTTCAAGTCCTGAAGCCGCAGCACATACGCCACCATGCAGCCCACAAGCAGCAGCATCAGCCCGATCACGGCGGCCACCAGCCAGAGCCGGGGCAGGTGCTTCGCGCCCGCCGTGCCGTCTCTGTATTTCTGGGTTTCCCAGAGGTATGTACCCTTGGCGTCGCCGATCATATCCAGTATTTCGTTGGCGTTCACAGCAATTCCTCCTTTTCCAGCGCCTGTCTGAGCCTACCTCGGGTGCGGCGGAGCATGGAGGTGACCTTGCTGACGGAGAAGCCGAAATGCTCGGCGATGTCCGCAATGGGGTCTAAGTACCAGTACCGGCTCAGGAACACCAGCCGTTCCGTTTCCGGCAGGGATTCCAGAAAGCTGTTGAAGGCCACGGCAAGCTCCTTGCGGTCCATGGCCTTTTCCAGACTGTCCTGAGACGCGCAGTCCTCCAGCTCGTCCAGCGCCAGCGTCACCTCTCCGCCGCCCCGCTTGCAGGCGTTCCGGTAGCGCCAGCGGTCGATGGCGAGACGGCGGGTGATCTTGCCGAGAAAGGTCGCGAGAATGGAAGGGCGGCGGGGCGGCATGGCGTTCCATGCCGTGAGATAGGTGTCATTCACGCTTTCCTCGGCGTCTTCGTGGTTTGTCAGGATGTTTTTGGCAATCGAAAAGCAGTAGCCGCCGTATTTCTGCGCGGTTTCGGAAATGGCGGTTTCCGACCGCGCCCAATACAGCGCGATGATGTTCTGATCGTCCAAAGCAAGCACCTCCTTGTATCTGTTTGAAGCGCCCTTCACTTATCATCACGGAAAAAGAAGGAAAATCTTGCGCGCCGGGACGAAATTTTTTTGAAAAATATAAGGAGCATTTCCACTGGCTTTCATTCGCCGTTTTTGGGAGGCTGAATTACGGCGAATGTATCCACCATGGCCGCGAATCGCACGCCATGCCCCTCCGCTGCTTCCATGAAGAATCGGCGGATAATGCGGAAGCAGCCGCTCTGTTCATCGGAAATATAGTCCCGCACTTCTAAAGGAGAATTCCATTCGCTGCCGCTGTACATGGAGAACGTGATTCGGTTGCTTTCTGTGTGCTCCTTAATTTCCCACTGCGTTTCCAGCTCTGCGCGTTCCTGAGAAGCGGCATCTTCATAGGACGTATCCAGATGAACGATCTCGATTTCGCAGGTGGGCAAAGAGGTATCCGGCTGGGGATTCATAAGGGCGTCGATCTGTCGTTCCCGCTCTTCTTCCGGCAACTGGGAAAGATAATCTCCGTAGGCTTCCAGCACCTCTTCGCGGGTCATGGGCTTCTGATACGGGCGAATGTAGGTGACGTCGCCATCCTTCACCATTGTGTAGTTGTCAACATCATAGTAAATCGCAAATCCCGGCTGGGGCGTTTCGGCGGTGGCCTGCGGCTCCACGCCGTCTGCCGCGTAATCGCCCTCATACGGCAACCCCTCGATATCCATGGACATCTTTTTCGGCGGGAAAAGGGTTTCGATCAGGCTGGCGACCTTTTCCTTCACGTATTCAACAGCAGCCGCGCCGGGTGCGGTGTTCAGGAAAATCGCCAATATCAGAATCAGGGCGATCACCGCCGCCAGCTGCCGCACATAGCGGAAGCGGGGCGCTTTTTTGCGGCCTTCACGCATTTGCTGGGCTTCCAATATGTATTTTCCCCGAACGCCGCCCAGAATGTCCAGCAGTTCCATATCCGTCATACCAATCCCTCCTCCGTCAGCTGCGCATACAGCCGCTTGCGGATACGGAACAGCATGGATTTGACCTTGCTGACCGTAAAGCCGGACTTTTCCGCAATTTCCTCAGTGGAATCCAGATACCAGTAGCGGCAGAGGAACACGCTCCGCTCCGTCTCCTTCAGCGTGCCGAGGAACCGGTTCAGGCTTGCCAGAATTTCCTTCCGGATGGCCGTTTCCTCGGCGCTTTCCGTCCCGCTGACGCATTCCCGCAGTTCCTCCAGTGCAAGCTCGATCTGCCCCTCGCCCCGCTTGAAGGCGCGGTGCTTTCTCCATCGGTCAATGGAAAGATTCCGGGTGATTTTCCCCAGAAATGCCGCCCCGGCAGGTAGGTATCGCTGACGCTTTCCTCCGCGTCCTCCGGATTGGTTAGAATGTTGTAGGCAATGCTGTAGCAGTAGCCACCGTACTTGGTGTCCGTTTCTTTGATCGCCTGCTCTGAGCGGTCAAAATATAGCTGAATGATCTGATCGTCATTCATTTGCAGCCCTCCTTTTTCTGAACATTTCACCTTTCTATACGCAGAAATTTGCTTTTGGTTGCAAATTTATCATAAGAATTTTCTGCCGTCTTTTTGATATTGTACCACAGGGGGGATTCAAATACAAGATTCCCCCCGCAGCGCCCCGCAATACTTTTCCAGCGCGGCTGCCGCGACCGCGCCGTCCGACGCAGCGGTTATGACCTGCCGCAGGGGCTTGACGCAGATGTCGCCCGCCGCGTAAAGTCCCTCAACAGAGGTTTTCTGATTTTCGTCGGTGATAATATATCCCCGCGCGTCCCGCTCGGCAATGCCGGAAACCAGTGCCGTGTCCGGGGCGTACCCGGCAAAGACAAACACGCCGATGGTCTCGCCGTCCGGACTCTGGTAGTCGATGATCTCGCCGGTGGCGGTATTCTGGTATTGGATACGCCGCAGGCCGTCATCGCCGGAAACCTCCTGCATGACGGTGTTGAAAAGAACGGTGATTTTCTCGTGGTTTCTGGCTTTGTCCGCCACGGAGGCAGGGCAGGCAAAGTCATTTTTCCGTATCAGCATGGTCACATGACGGGCAAATTTCGTCAGAAAAACGCTTTCCTCCGCCGCCGTAAAGCCTCCGCCGATCACGAAAACGTCCTTATTCCGGAAAAACGCGCCGTCGCAGGTGGCGCAGTAGGAAACGCCGCGTCCCCTGAATTCCTCCTCGCCCCGGAAACCCGCCATTTTCGGCTGCGCCCCGGTGGCAAGAAGTACGCCTAAGCAGCGAAAATCCCCCGCAGAGGTTTTCACGGTTTTCTCGGCATCGAAAAGGGACAGCTCCTGTGCCTCCGCAATCAGGAATTCCGCGCCGAAGTTCTCCGCCTGACGGCGCATGGTATCGGTAAGCTCCATGCCGCTGGTCTTCGGCACGCCGGGGTAGTTTACCACCTCATTGGTAATGGCGATCTGCCCGCCGTATCCGCGTTTTTCCAGCACAAGCGTCCGACAGCCCGCTCTGGCAAGGTACAGCGCCGCCGTCAGCCCCGCCGGGCCGCCGCCGATAACGATCACATCGTAAAGCTTTTCATTCCTCATGGGAAATTTCCCTCTTTCGTAGTTTATAGTGTAAGTGTGCGCCGTCCGGCCAAAATCATACGACGCAGAAAGGGGAGCGGCTCAGTGCCGCTCCCCAAGTATTTATACTGAACTTCAATTAAAATCTCTAAAAAAGATTTTAATTGCCCGAAGGGCATGAAGTTCATATGAGACTTGTTTTGTGATTTCTTTCCTTATAAATCACAAAACCGGCAGCGCCATTAGGCGATGCCTTCCTGATTAAAATCAAAGATTTTAATCAGGAAATAGTATTACATATCCAGTGCCGGGTTCATAAAGTACACATTCTTCTGATCCAGCTTCTCCCGAAGCAGCTGCACCGCCTCACCAATACAGGCAACATGAAGTACCGTAAAAGAGCCACCAACACATATTACAGGGTTACGGTATCATATCGTCAAAGCCCAAGTATTGTAGTGAAATTATGAGAAAAAGGGGAATGCGCGATGTTTCAGAAGAAATATTATCTCTATTTGTCGCAATCAGATTTCAGGGTTCTTCTACAAAGCCTTGTCCAAATGAAAACCGATTGATTAGAGAGGGACGCTTTGCGGATTGTGTGGACGAGCTGATTCAGAAAGTTATTACCGCACCCGTGAAAAGAGTCTAATACATACCAACCCGTTTACCAGTTTTTAGGTAAGCGAGTGATAGTACGCCCTACTTTGGGTATTACAAGTCCTGCAAATCCGCGAAAGGAATGTCATTCTCCAGATTATCCCTTGCCAGGTCTGTGTCAATGATTCCGTGAGCTTTGGAAATCGGCTTTTCGTGCCATACCTTCTGATTTGCACCGGTGGTTCCGGCAATGATGGGATTTGCTTTTTCCTTGCCGCTTTTTGCCTTGCCTTGAATCTGGGGGACAGGGGAAGTCTCATTTCTTGGCCCACGAGTCACATCGGGATGGGTCATATCCTTTTTTGCCATTTTTATCACCTCTGGGTTAGTATCCCACGGAACAAGCAAACCATGCCCAGACAAAAAATGGATGCTGTTTCTACGAGATTTATACATATCTTAGCCGCTTACTTGTTTTCAGGTAAGCGGTTTTTCTATTTCCAGTACATAGCCGTCTGCTTCACCGCAGGCGGCTAAATCTATTTAAGGAGGAAACCCAAATGGCAAAAACAAAGGTCATTGCCGTTGCCAACCAGAAGGGCGGCGTGGGGAAAAGCACTACGGTGTATAATCTGGGCGCTGGACTGGCGATGCAGAGCAAAAAGGTTCTTCTGCTGGATGTTGATCCGCAGGGGGACTTAACCAAAATGCTGGGATTGCGAAAACCGAATGATTTGCCGCTGACACTGGGCAATGCCATGAACGACATCGTGGCGGGTGTCAGCGGCGGAGATCATCCCGAAATCTGCCACCATCATGAGGGCTTTGATTTCGTCCCCGGCAACCGTACCCTGTCCGCCGTAGAGGTGGGGCTGGTAAATGTCATGAGCCGGGAGACGGTGCTGCGGCAGTATGTGGATCAAATTAAAAAGGATTACGACTATGTGCTGCTGGATTGCCGCCCGTCTCTCGGTATGCTGGTCATCAATGCTCTGTCTGCATCGGATTATATTCTGATTCCGGTTCAGGCAGAGTATTTTGCTGCCGAGAACATGACGGAGCTGGTCAATACCGTGCATAACATCAAGCGGCAGATCAATCCCAAGCTGAAAATCGGCGGCGTGTTTATGACCATGGCGAATGAAACCAATTTCCGTAAGGATATTGTGGCATCCGTCAAAACCGCTTACGGAAAGCATCTGCCCATTATGCAGACGGTGATCCCGGCAACGGTTCGGCTGGCGGAGATCAGCACGGCAGATCACAGTATTTTCAAGCATGAGCCGAAAGGCCGCGCGGCGGAGGCCTACCGCACTCTGGTGAAGGAGGTAATGGACATTGGAGAAAAACAGCGTAGCAAGCCTTCTGACATCAGTCGATAGTCTGTTTACCACACAGGAGGAACGGGACATTGCCAGCCAGCCCAGAGTTCAGGAAATTCCCATTGACATGATCGACGATTTTCCCAACCATCCTTTCAAAGTCCGCATGGATGACAACATGATCGAGATGGCGGAGAGTGTGAAACAGCACGGCATTCTGGTTCCTGCCATCGTGCGTCCCAAGGAGAACGGGCATCATGAAATGGTTGCCGGTCACCGCCGCAAGCTGGCGTGTACTCTGATTGCAAAGCTGCAACTACCATGCATTGTCCGGGAGCTGACAGACGAGGAAGCTACCATTATTATGGTGGATTCCAATTTGCAGAGGGAACAGCTTCTGCCATCGGAGAAAGCCTTTGCATATAAAATGAAGTTGGACGCCATGAAACGGCAGGGGTGTCGTGTTGATTTAACTTCGACCCCACTGGGGCCGAAGTTGGGTTCACGATCTAATGAGGAGTTGGCTGCATCTAGTCCCGATAGCCGAACCCAAATTCAACGCTATATCCGTCTGACCGAACTGATTCCCGAAGTTCTGGACTTGGTAGACAACTCCGTTCTGAAAGAAAAGGACAAGCTGCAAATCGCTCTGCGTCCCGCTGTGGAACTGTCCTATCTGACCCAGCAGGAGCAGCATGATCTGTATGAAACCATGACAACAGAGGATTGCACCCCTTCCCATGTCCAGGCTATGAAGATGCGGAAATTCTCCGAGGAGGGCAGCCCCATCCACGCTGACTGTACAGCAAATGAAAGCTATGTGCGTTGCGGTTATGTACGGACAGAGGACGCTTCCGCAATCCGCCAGCTATGAGCTGCTGTCCAATATGGTGGCAACGCAGATCATTGTCTGGGAAATCGCCATTGGCTGGCGAAATGCCACACCGCCGTATGCACAGACCAATGATGCGTTCATTCGCCGGTTTGAGAATGCCTACGGAAAAGGGCCTGAAGCTACTTCCATGTATATTTCCATCGGAGGTCGGTTGAAGAATGTCATTTCGGCATACAACCAGATTTCTGCAAACATGGCGGCGCACAGCGATGCCATCCCCAGCTTTACCAGCGCGGCTCAAAATGCTGCTCCGACCATAGATTTGAAACCGAATGGCAACGGTCAGTATAGTGCTGTAGTAACGGACAGTAATCGGGTAATATCCGGGTATTCCTTTCCGAGGGTGGATGGCCTGACCTTTTCCACAAACGGAAATGTGCTGACGATAACCTCTGACCGCCCACTGGACAATGTGCTGGTAGCACCCACACGAAATCGGGTGAACACCCAGGGACACCCCTTCTTCGTGTGGTATAACGGCAGTTATCAGGTGATGCTGGGCAGTCAGGCAGACCCATCTTATGAGGATTTGCCGGTATACTTTCGGGTAAGGGCCGTCAATCCCACAGGCTCTTTGAAATTGGTCAAGACCACAGAGGACGGGAAAAATCTGTCTGGCTGGAAGTTTGGCATCTATTCCGATTCAGGCTGCACGAACCTGGTTTCCGGTCCGCAAACCACAGATTCCACAGGTGCGCTCTCCGTCTCCAATCTGACCGCAGGAACCGTGTATGTAAAAGAATTAGGCCACACGGACGCGAGTGTTGCTGCTCTATATACCTGCGACAGCGCCAATCCTCAGAAAGTAACCATCACTGCAGGAGCTACAGCAACGGTTAATTTCCACAACAGGCTTAACACCGGCGGCGTTAAGCTGGTCAAGGAAACGAACACAGGCAAGAATTTGGATGGTTGGCAGATCGGGCTTTACACCGATGCCGCCTGCACAAAGCCTGTTTCCGGTTCTCCCTTTACCACCGGGGCCGACGGAAGTGTAACGGTTTCCGATTTGTCTGTTGGGACGCTGTACGCAAAGGAAATTGAAGTGGATGACCCTTACTGGGTCTGTGACACCTCTGTGAAAACGGTCAATATCACTGCGGGACAGACTGCAACTGTGAGCTTTTGCAATATGCAATATGGCAAAATCCAAATTCAGAAAGCCATGGAAACGGTAGGCAGTCTGACAGGCTGGCAGTTCCGCATCACAGATTCTTCTGACACGGAAATCCCCGGTTCGCCCTTTACCACGGATGAAACAGGTTTGATTCTCACTGGAAAGATACAGCCCGGAGAATACAAGGTTGAGGAGCTGATTCCGGAGAATAGCCTGTATTCCTGCACCAGTGAGAATCCACAGACTGTGACCGTGAAAGCCGGAGAAACAGCCGGGGTTTCTTTCACCAACGCTCTGCGCCCTGGCAGGATTCTCATTGAGAAAGTGGACATCCGTGGAGAACCCTTGGCAGATGCGAAGTTCCTGTTGGAATGGAGCAAGGATGGTTCTCTTTGGTGGCCGGTGGAATACACCGATGCAGAAACGGTCAGAGAGGGATTCTGTTTCAATGCCAAATGCGTAAATGGTACTTTGACTTCCGGAAAGGATGGGCTTTTGGAATGGACTGGATTGCATCCGGGACTGATGTACCGCGTGACAGAACTGGAAGCGCCCAAAGGGTATTCGCTTTTGACGGAGCCTGCCTTTGAGGGAATACTACCGGCGGATAATCTGACGGTTTCTTTTCGTGTAGTGAATTGCGAAATATTTAAGCTGCCTGAAACCGGCGTGACCTCCATCACCTCCGAATCCACCTACCTGTCCTGCTATACCTTTGTGGATACCCTGTCCAAGGGTCTGTCCTACAACAAGGGCGATGTGGTTCTGGAGTTCTTCACCGATGCCGCTTGCATGGATTCCGTTGCCAAGTGGACGGAGGCTGACGGCAAATTTACCGTTCCGTAAGCGGAATGCAGCCCCCTGTGCTATCACCCAAAATGTGGAATATATGCTGGATTCTGTGCAGGCCAGCACCATGGTATCCAACTCCGAATTTGTTGTCATGCTGAATCAGGCGGAATCCGATCAGGAGCGTCTTTCCAAGCTACTGAACATTTCCCCGGAACAGATGAGCTATGTGAATGGTTCGGAAGCAGGATGTGGCCTGATGCGCTATGGTAGCGCGCTGGTTCCTTTTGTCAACAGATTCCCAGCCAATACAGAACTGTATAAGCTCATTACCACCAAACCCGGTGAGGGGTTGTTTGCTAAAGGGCGGGTAGATTGCAATGCCTGATATCAAAACCAGGGATGTGGTATCCAGCACCATTAAGACCATTGACCGTAGCGCTCTCGCTGGACAGCGGATGAAGGATGCCTATGTGCAGGCCAAGGATAAGGCGGAACACGGCGTTTATTCTTCGGAAAACACCAGTGAGGAATATGCCACAAATCAAATGAGCGACGGCGTTTCTACGGTTGCCCGGGAAGCGGTGCATCAGGTGGATGTGCAGGGACACCGTATCATTCATGGTGCACAGAAGCAAATTGCCAAGCACCGAGAAATGCGGCAATCCCAGCAGGCAGCTCCTGAGAATCCGCAAGCCC
>OLIX01002861.1_pt1 | contig 12102 bp, 9 predicted proteins | sample 1601331 | NCBI WGS metagenome assembly OLIX01 (sample SAMEA2452120, study PRJEB22498) | human gut metagenome | biome: human feces; feature: human gut; material: feces | place: Australia | collected 2012 | reverse complement strand
GTGGTATCCGTCATAGAAAGGGACTTCCGGTTCGTGGTCAGAAGACAAAGACTAATGCAAGAACTCGCAAGGGTCCTAAGAGAACAGTAGCAAACAAGAAGAAATAATCACTTGGAAAATAAGTGAAAACGCCACTTGAACGTAGTGCGCGTTTAGTTCTGCGGACGAAGAAGCAGAGCTTCATTATAACTTAAATAAAGTTTAGAAAGTAGAAAGTAGGTTAGTTTAAATATGGCTAAGAATGTTGCAAAGAAAACAACTAAAAAGCGTGTAAAGAAAAACGTTGAACGCGGACAGGCACATATTCAGGCATCTTTCAATAACACAATCGTTACTTTAACAGATGCTGAAGGAAATGCTTTATCATGGGCAAGTGCCGGTGGTCTTGGATTTAGAGGTTCAAAGAAATCTACTCCATATGCTGCACAGATGGCAGCAGAAACAGCTACAAAGGCAGCTTTAATCCATGGATTAAAGACAGTTGACGTATTCGTTAAGGGACCAGGTTCAGGAAGAGAGGCAGCTATCCGTGCCCTTTCAGCATGTGGTCTTGAGGTTACATCAATCAGAGACGTTACTCCGGTACCTCACAATGGATGTCGTCCACCAAAACGTAGAAGAGTCTAATCAGGAGGTATAGATTAAAATGGCAGTTAATAAAGTACCTGTACTTAAGAGATGCAGATCACTTGGTTTAGAGCCAAGTTATTTAGGATATGATAAGAAGTCTAGAAGAAACCTTACAAGAGCAAACAGAAAGGTGTCTGAGTACGGACTTCAGTTAAGAGAAAAGCAGAAAGCTAAATTCATCTATGGTGTTTTAGAGAAGCCTTTCCGTAACTACTACAAGAAAGCAGATCAGATGAAAGGATTAACAGGTCTTAACCTTATGACAATCCTTGAGTCAAGAATTGACAACGTAATTTTCCGTCTTGGTTTCGCAAGAACAAGAAAAGAAGCTAGACAGATCGTTGATCACAAGTTCGTTACAGTAAACGGAAAAGTTGTTAACATCCCTTCATACCTTGTAAAGGCTGGCGATGTTATCGAAATTAAAGAGAGCAAAAAGAATACTCAGAGAATGAAAGATATCGTCGAGGTAGCTGGCGGAAGAATCGTTCCGGAGTGGTTAGACGTAGATGCTGAGAAATTACAGGGAACTGTAAAAGACTTACCTACACGTGAGCAGATTGATGTTCCTGTAGATGAGATGCTCATCGTCGAGTTATATTCTAAGTAAAATTAGGTTGATTTGCCGGGGATTTATTTCCCGGCTTATCCACTCTTTGATAACATATAACAACGATACCCGAGAAGGAGGGAATTTGAAGTGTTCGATTTTGAAAAACCAAAAATTGAAATCGCAGAAATTTCAGAAGACAAGACATATGGCAGATTTGTTGTAGAGCCATTAGAGAGAGGTTACGGTACAACACTTGGAAACTCTTTAAGACGTATCATGCTTTCTTCTTTACCGGGCGCTGCAGTAAGCCAGGTCAAGATTGATGGTGTTTTACATGAATTCAGCTCTATTCCTGGTGTTAAGGAAGATGTTACAGAAATCATCATGAATATCAAGAACCTTGCAATTCGCAATAATAGTTCTACAAATGAACCAAAGGTTGCATATATCGAATTCGAAGGTGAAGGCGTTGTTACAGCAGCCGATATTCAGGTTGATTCAGATATCGAGATTTTGAATCCTGAGTTAGAGATTGCACACTTGAATGGTGGAGCAGATTCTAAGCTTTACATGGAGCTTACAATCACTAACGGCAGAGGTTATGTCGGAGCAGAGAAGAACAAGAACGAGGATACACCAATCGGAGTTCTTGCTGTAGATTCAATCTACACTCCTGTTGAGCGTGTTAATCTTACTGTAGAGAATACCCGTGTAGGTCAGGTTACAGATTACGATAAGCTTACATTAGATGTATTTACAAATGGTACATTGGAGCCGGACGAGGCAGTCAGCCTTGCAGCTAAGGTGTTAAGTGAGCACTTAAATCTGTTCATCGATCTTTCAGAGGCAGCACAGCAGGTTGACGTTATGGTCGAGAAGGAAAACGATGCTCAGGAGAAGGTTCTTGAGATGAACATCGATGAGCTTGAGCTTTCAGTTCGTTCATACAACTGCTTAAAGCGTGCAGGAATCAACACTGTTGCAGAGCTTATCAATAGAACACCTGAGGACATGATGAAGGTTCGTAACCTTGGACGCAAGTCTTTAGAGGAAGTTTTAGCAAAATTAAAAGAATTAGGTTTAGAGTTAAATCAGACTGAGGAATAATTCATTCGAATAATCCTTGCACTGATTCTTCTAAATAAATTAGTCATATATAAGTTTTAAATATCATATTTATGTTTATGTGTGACAAAACTCATAGCGGCAGGGCCAGTAAGACCAAAGAGCGTGACCATGTCTGATACATGAGTGGCAACTGATTTGAGCATTTGCTTTTTGAAATAAGGCAAAGCTTTATCACAACAAGATACGATGTCTGGCAGTAAGACCGAAGAGCGTGACCGGATGTCCCACAAATGGAGGAAATAAAAATGGCAAAATATCGTAAGTTAAGCAGAACATCAAGCCAGAGAAAGGCTTTACTCAGAGGTCAGGTTACACAGCTTCTTGTTAACGGAAAGATCGTTACTACAGAGGCTAAGGCTAAAGAGGTTCGTAAGATCGCTGAGGGTCTTATCGCATTAGCAGTAAAAGAGAAAGACAACTTCGAGGAGGTTACTGTAACAGCTAAGGTTGCCCGCAAGGACAAAGATGGCAAGAGAGTAAAAGAGGTTGTAGACGGAAAGAAAGTTACTGTTTATGACGAAGTAGAGAAGAAGATCAAGAAGGATTCTGCTTCACGTCTTCATGCCAGAAGACAGATGCTCAAGGTTCTTTACACAGCTAAAGAGTCTGACGGCACAAAGAAGGGAACAAAGACTATCGATGTAACAAACAAGTTATTCGATGAGATCGCTCCTAAGTATGCTGATCGTAACGGTGGTTACACAAGAATCGTTAAGATTGGACAGCGTAAAGGTGACGGAGCTTTAGAGGTTCTCCTTGAGTTAGTTTAATATTTGATCGGTATAAATCTTAGACTAAATAAAACCAGAGATTTGAGTGGATGACACTCACTTCTCTGGTTTTTTATATTACTAAGATAATTATTCTAAACTTTGAGAAAAACTGATGCGTCTTATTTGCATGTATAGTTCGACTGCCTTTGGTTTGAATTCGTAACTGTAACGCATAAAAATACCCCTTTCACTGGATATCCAGTAAGAGGGGTATATATTAATTTCACACGGCTTTTTATAAATGCGCTTAATTATTTATTCTTTGCTGCAGCCTGCTCGTCATTGTACTTCTGAACACACTTCTTGATTCTGTCATATGGTGAGAGAAGATCACTGATAGAACAGTCGTGGTTTAATGTATCAATGAGGTATGCGATGTATTTGCTCATGTCACAGCTGATATAGTACTCCTTAGAGAGAAGCTCCGGTGACTGGTAGATAAGGTTTGTTGTAACTACTCTGTAGATGAGACCATCCTCGTAAGCCTTGTCAAATGAAGCAAAGCCGTTTGTAAAGAGACCGAATGTAGAAACAACAAAGATTCTGTTAGCTTTACGCTTCTTGAGCTCTCTTGCTGTATCAATCATACTTTCGCCTGAAGAAATCATATCATCGATGATAAGAACATCCTTACCCTCCACATTTGTTCCGAGGAACTCATGAGCTACGATAGGGTTACGTCCGTCAACGATACGGCTGTAATCACGACGCTTGTAGAACATACCCATGTCTACTCCGAGTACGTTTGCAAGGTAGATAGCACGGTTTGTAGCGCCCTCATCAGGAGAGATAATCATAAGATGGTCAGCATCAATAGTGATATCCTTTACGTTCTTTAAGATGCCCTTAATGAACTGGTAAGAAGGCATTACATTCTCAAAGCCGTTCAGAGGAATAGCATTTACCACACGAGGGTCATGAGCATCGAAGGTGATGATATTGTCTACACCCATGTTGATAAGCTCCTGAAGAGCCAATGGACAGTCAAGAGACTCACGGCCTGTACGTCTGTGCTGACGGCTCTCATAAAGGAAAGGCATGATAACTGTGATTCTTCTTGCTTTTCCGCCGGCTGCAGCGATAACACGCTTTAAGTCTGCGTAGTGGTCATCAGGTGACATGTGGTTTGTCTGACCGCATACTGTGTAGGTAAGACTGTAGTTGGTTACATCTACCATGATGTACAGATCATAACCACGAACTGACTGGTTGATAACACATTTAGCCTCGCCGGAACCGAATCTAGGTGTAGAAGGCTTGATAATGTAGCTGTTTTTGTAGTAGTCCTTGAAAGCACTCTCGTTAGCATGCTGGTGCTCTCTGTGCTCTCTCCAGCCCTGTAAGTATGCATCTACCTTCTGGGCAAGACCTATACAACTGTCGGTTGCAACAAGTCCAAGTGTACCGGTTGGCATAGTCTCCAAAATTCTCTCATCGTTTGGCATTGTTATTCCTCCATATAACCATATAATAAATAAACTAAATATATATAAAAAGCGCTATTTGGAAAGACGCTTTTTAATTCGTATGTCATCTCCGAAGAGCTTGATAAAACTATAATTGCTTGAAATTCTTGAAAGTGTTCTCTCGGAGTAAATCTCTGCTATCTGCTCCAGATTCAGATTAGTGGAAATAATAGTAGATTTCTGTCGCAGTATACGCTCATTTACACAAAGGAAAAGCTGTGATGTGGTAAATGAGTTGGAAAGCTCGGTTCCGAGATCGTCTATGATAAGTAAATCACAGTCGAATATATTCTGGTGCGCTGCGATGGCATCTGCATCCTTTTCAAACACACCTTTGCTTAATATATCAAATAATTGGAATGCTGTAAAGTAAATTACGGAGTAACCTGCATCTAAAAGCTCTTTTGCAATGCAATTAGATAAAAAAGTCTTTCCGACACCGGTATTACCGTAGAAAAATATATTTTTAGGTTTGTTTTCAAAATTGTCTATAAATTCATGACAGTTCGTCACTGCAAGCTTTGCTGTGGCAAGAGCAGACAGCCCTGTCGCAGGATTTTTCTGCTCATCTGAGTAATAATCGAATGAGAGCGTGGAAAAATTCTCTCTTGATAAAATTTCCCTGATATTGGACTGTGAATAAACGGTATTGATAATAGCCTGCTTGAAACAATGACATTTCTGACCATCTATATACCCGGTATCATGGCAATCTGGACAGGTGTAAATAGGGTCAAAATAATCAAGCGGATATCCGAGTGTGGATAGCAGTGCAGCACGCTCCTCCTTATAGTCCTCGATTGCAAGGCGTAAAGCGGCGAGAGCATTCTCATCACCATCCATAAGCCTGTACGCCTGCCTGACAGATGCGGATGCAATCTCTGAGTCAATTTCCCTGAGGCGGGGCGCCTTGCGATAGGCTTCCTCAATACGCTTGTCATGTATGTATTTGTTCTGAAGCTGGCGTTTGTCGTAGCCTCGCATTATCTCATCATATTGAGCATTGGTAAGTGCCATATATCCTCCTTGGGATGTGTAAATCTAACTTGAAAAATCATACCGTAGAATTCAGAAACAGCTTCTCCAGCTTGTCGTAATCATTGTTTCGCTGATTGAAGTTGTTAAATTTATTCTTGGAACTTGAATTATTGTTTTTTGGTTTTGAGGAACCGTTTGCAGCATTTGTGCCTTGTGATGAGCCTGTAGCAGAGGCTTTATTGGCCTTGGCAAAGTTGGCATCAAGCACTTCAACATCCTTTAATGTATGTACATCCTTTTTCTTCCAGTTCGCGAGTATCGAGTCTGTGTACTCGAAGCTTGGCTTCTGGATAGCTGAAATAGTTTTACTGCAGGCGGCTTTTACAAGCTCTATATCGAAACCGTATTCGCCGACCCATTTGTTGATGAGTGACACCTCAGAGTCAACCAGATTGCGGCCTGTGATGCCTAGAGCCTTCATTACAGAATAGTAAATCTGTGAGTGAGCGGCTGCATCGTCCTTTGCCTGGTCTACGGTCTTTATGCCGGCATCGGCCCAGCCGAGAGCAACCTTGTTCATGTAACGAAGACTTGAATGTCCCTTGGTAATGCAGTACTCCACGAGATACTCCACCAGGTCGGTAGAAAAATGAAGCTCGTCCAGCCAGTAGAGCACCATATTGGTGTCTGTGGATGAAAGCGTATGCTTCAAATATGTCTCTATAATAAAGAAAAGCTCTGAAATGTCAGGATTCTTTCTAAACTCCTTAATCTCATCAAGTGTGTATTCCTTCTGTGAAGGAGCAGGCTTGTCAGTAGCCTGGTTTTTAAGCTTTTCCACAACAGAATCCTGCATACGAATATTTGCGGTAGAAATATTCTGTGCAGCATTATTAACAACACCGTTTTGCAAATTATTCTGTGTAGCATTATTAACAACACCGTTTTGCAAATTATTCTGTGTAGCATTATTAACAACACCGTTTTGCAAATTATTCTGCGCGGCATTATCAGCCACAGCGCTTTGTATATTACTCTGAGCAGCCTGCATACCGGATACAGAAAGACTGCAGAGGTTGATTCCCATAATCTGCCCATCAGCGCCGGTTTGCACCTGCAAAATGCCCTCAGAGGCCCAGTAATTGAGGGCACGTATGATGTCGGCTTCAGTATTGCTGAAATGATCGGCAATCTCTGAAATAGTTGCTATGCCTGCCCCGGAGCCTGTCGCACGGAGTAGATAAAGGTATACCTTGACAAACTCACCGTTTGCCTTTGGCATGTATTGATCTATAAAAATATCTGACACAGTAGTGAATGATGTTGCTATGTCACTGCTAATGTTTATCGCTGTCATATAAAAAACTCTCTTTCGCTTAACCTGTGAGCAATTATAGCACAATATTTTAACCGTGTGAAGATGGTAAAAGTGCTACAAGCCTTGTAAACTCGGGCTTTCCGAGTCCACAAAAAAATGTGGATAACGTGGATAACTGTGTAAAATAATTGAAAAATCAATGTATCACAGGGTATATAAGCTGTTGAAAATTATTTAAAAAATCCACACACAAAATGAGAGTTGTTAACATTTTGTATGTGGATAACGTGGATAACTTATTTCTTAAGTAGGTCTTCGCCGATTTCTACTACATTTCCGGCACCCATTGTTATCAACAGGTCACCGTTTACACAATTTTCTGATAAAAATTTCTCGATTTCCTCAAATGATGGGAAATAGTGCGCATTCACACCTTTTTCGAGCAATAAATCCAGGATATCCTTAGATGAGATACCATATGTGTTCTGCTCACGCGCAGCATAGATATCAGCAAGCACCACAACATCTGCCATTGAAAGAACATCGGCAAAATCATTTAAGAATGCCTTGGTTCTGGAATAGGTGTGTGGCTGGAAGCAAAGGACAAGCCTGTCATGTGGATATTTTTGTGCAGCTGTCAGTGTTGCGCGGATCTCGGTTGGATGGTGAGCGTAGTCATCAATGATTGTGACGCCGTTTACCTTGCCCTTGTACTGGAAACGTCTGTCAGCACCGCCAAATTTGTCAAGGCCTGTGAGGATAGACTCCGTATCGAGACCGAGTGTGGTGGATAAAGCTATGGCTGCGAGCGCATTGCTTACATTGTGAGCGCCCGGAACAGAGAGTTTTACGTCGAAAAGTGGACTACCCTGTCTCATAGCTGTAAAAGATGCACAAGCTTTATCGTCATAGGTTATATTTTCCGGATAAAAATCATATTTTGAATCAAAGCCATAGGTGATAATCTTCTGAGGAAGCCCTGCGACAATCTCCTCATAGCGGTCAATCTCACCATTGATGATGGTAGCACCGCCTGCGAGAGTGTTTGATGCATACTCGTGGAAGGAATGTCTGATGTCGTTGATATCCTTGAAGAAATCCAGATGCTCAGCCTCAATATTTAAAATAATGCTGTAGCGTGGTCTGAAATTCAAAAAGCTGTTTGTGTACTCACACGCCTCAGAGATGAAGTACTCTGAATCGCCCACACGCAGATTGCCGTGGATAGATGACAAAATACCTCCTACGGAAATGGTAGGATCTGTCTGAGCGGCGAGAAGAATCTCGCTGATCATGGATGTGGTGGTAGTCTTGCCGTGTGTGCCGGCTACAGCGATAGAATAATCGTAATTGTCCATAATCTGTCCGAGAAGCTCGGCTCTGGTAAGCATTGGAATACCGGCTGCCTTTGCTGCGGCAAACTCAGGATTGCTTTCGTGGATAGCAGCAGTGTAAACCACCAGGTCGATACCCGAGGTAATATTGTCTGCGCTCTGGCCATATATGACTTTTATGCCCTTGTCTGCAAGAGTCTTTGTGAGGTCTGATTCCTTTGAATCGGAGCCGGAAATTGTAAAGCCCTCCTCATGCAGAATCTCTGCGAGACCGCTCATGCTGATACCGCCGATGCCTATGAAATGGATGTGTATTGGTTTGCTGAAATCTATTTTATACATTAATTTTACCTGCCTGATTTATTATAATTTATATTGTAACTATTAAGAAACACTGAGAACAAAAAGCCGATGTGTCATGATTGCATGTAAGCAACAGATTTTCTTGTTCTGAATAGTTACTTTATATTAATTATACAACTAAATATAGTATTTGCAAAGGAAAAATAAGGTGAAAGCAGGCATGACTTTCAAATGATAAGAACCATAGCAGGTTAAACAGATATACGCTAAATGACACTTGTGCAAAATGTCGAAAATAAAGAAAAATATTATTTGATTTTGTGAAAAATGTTGAAGTGATAATGCGGCTGTGGTATAATTTTTTTATATAAAAATAATTCATCCGGACCATATGAATTTGATGGTTTTAAAGTATATAGCTGTAACTGCAATTTATGCAGCAGCAACTATACTTTATATGGAAACAATTGTGATTTATTATGGAAGCATTACAGATACGGTTATTACAGAAACAAGTGGTGGGAACCGGATGGCACAACAAAAATTAGGACAGACGAGGAGTGATAACGTGATTAAGAAAGAAATGATAGCCATGCTTTTAGCAGGCGGTCAAGGCAGCAGACTTGGTGTTCTGACAGCGAACGTAGCAAAACCGGCAGTTTCGTTTGGTGGAAAGTACAGAATCATAGATTTTCCGCTTAGCAACTGCATCAATTCAGGCATTGATACAGTGGGTGTACTTACACAGTATCAGCCACTCAGACTTAACAGCCACATCGGAATAGGTATTCCGTGGGATCTCGACAGGAATAATGGAGGAGTGGCAATACTGCCTCCTTATGAGAAGAGCGGCAACAGCGAGTGGTACACAGGTACAGCCAATGCAATCTACCAGAATATGAGGTATATAGACAGTTACAACCCGGACTATGTGTTGATACTGTCAGGAGACCACATTTACAAGATGGACTATGAGGTGATGCTTGATTTCCACAAGGAAAACAATGCCGATGTGACCATAGCAACCATGCCGGTGCCTATCGAGGAGGCCAGCCGATTTGGTATCGTCATAGCCGATGATGATAAGCGCATCAATGCATTTGAGGAAAAGCCGGTTCATCCGCGCAGCAATCTCGCATCAATGGGCATTTACATATTCTCATGGCCGGTGCTAAAGGAAGCATTACTTGCACTAAAGGATCAGGAAAACTGTGATTTTGGCAAGCATGTCATACCATACTGCTTTGAAAACGACAGACGTATGTTTGCATACGAGTTCAACGGATACTGGAAGGACGTAGGTACACTGGGTTCATACTGGGAGGCCAATATGGAGCTTGTGGACCTCATTCCGGAGTTCAACCTGTACGAGGAGTACTGGAAGATTTACACAAAGAATGATGCAATCGAGCCACTTTATATAGCCAAAGGAGGTCATGTGGAGCGAAGCATCATGGGTGAGGGCTGTGAATGCTATGGTCATGTGGAGCATTCTGTCATAGGTGCCAACGTCAAGATTGGAAGAGGCGCAGTAATACGTGATTCCATTATCATGTGTGACACGGAGATAGGCTCCAATGTCACGATAGACAAGTCCATCATTGCCGAAAATTGCAAGGTGGGCGACAATGTGACACTTGGCTTCGGACAGGAGAAGCCGAACGTATTAAATGAGAGCATATACTCATTTGGGCTGGTCACTATAGGAGAAGATTCTGTGATACCGGACGGGGTAAAGATAGGCAAAAATACAGCAATCTCCGGTGTTACATACGAAGAGGATTACAAAGACGGTGTGCTTGAGGGCGGAGAAGTTATTATCAAGGCAGGTGACGGAAAATGAAGGCAATAGGAATAATTTTGGCCGGCGGCAACAATAATAGGATGAAGGAACTGACAGCAAAACGAGCAGTACCGGCTCTGCCGGTAGCAGGCAGCTTCAGAAGCATAGATTTTGCGCTCAGCAGTATGTCAAACTCACATATACAGACTGTCGCAGTACTGACCCAGTACAATGCACGCTCACTGAATGAGCATTTAAGCTCATCAAAATGGTGGAATTTTGGCAGAAAGCAGGGGGGCTTATTCCTCTTTACACCTACAGTCACAGCGGACAACAGTGACTGGTACAGGGGCACGGCAGATGCGATGTATCAGAACATTGATTTTCTCAAGAGACGCCATGAGCCATATGTCATCATCAGCAGCGGTGACTGTGTATACAAGCTGGATTTCAACAGAGTGCTTGATTTTCACATCGAGAAAAAATCAGACATTACAGTGGTATGCAAGGACATGATGTACAACGACGATGTCAGCCGTTTTGGTGTGGTACGCATGGATGATGAGTCAAGAATCACAGAGTTTGATGAAAAGCCAATCGAGGCATCATCCAACACCATTTCCACAGGTATCTATGTCATCAGGAGACGACAGCTCATAGAGCTTTTGGAGGCGGCAGCTGAGGAAAACAGATTCGATTTCGTAAATGATATCCTCGTGCGCTACAAAAATGTAAAGAAAATATATGGCTACAAGATAAATTCGTACTGGAACAATATCGCCGATATTGATGCATACTTCAAGACCAATATGGATTTCTTAAGACCTGACGTCAGAAGCTATTTCTTCAGGGAGGAGCCGACCATCTGCTCAAAGGTGGACGACCTGCCACCGGCCAAGTTTAATCCGGGCTCAGACATTTCAAACAGCCTTGTATCAAGTGGCTGTATCATAAACGGCAGCGTGGAGGATTCGGTGCTTTTCAAGCAGGTATTTGTGGGCAAAAACACTACCGTGAAGAACTGCGTGCTGCTCAATGACGTCTACATAGGCGACAATGTGCACCTCGAAAATTGCATCGTAGAGAGCCGTGGAACCATCAATCCAAACACCTGCTATTGTGGTGAGGATGGAGTCATGATAGTAAAAGAAAAAAATGTAAGATATGTAATTTAAAAACAGACCAGGGGGACAAAAATATGCAGATTACAGACATCAGAATTCGTAAGGTAGAAAAAGAGGGCAAGATGAAGGCGGTTGTGTCAATAACAATCGATGATGAATTCGTGGTACATGACATCAAGGTAATCGAAGGAGAAAAGGGACTTTTCATTGCCATGCCAAGCCGCAAGGCAAACGATGGCGAGTACAGGGATATAGCCCATCCGATTAACTCTGCCACACGCGAGAATATCCAGAATATGATTCTTGAAAAGTATAAGACAGAGATTGAGAATGCATAAAACAGTCAAATGCTGTAGCAAATGTAAATAATAATTTTGGTATGTGTATATCAGACGAAATCGCGCAAGTGCATCGGAGGAGATTGGCTTGCGCGGTTTTTGTGTAATAAGGGTTTGATTAGAGAATAAAAAGTAAGCATATATTCATTTTAGACCCTCGTCTTTTACCCTTGTCTTTTAGAGAGAAATTTGATGACAAACTTTCCTCTCTGTGTTACAATCAACTCAAAGCATTATATTTCTGTAAATACGACACCACAGCATATTTTTATCGGTGCGTATTACTTTGAAGAGGGCAGACCACTTCGCATATTTCGACAAAGACATGGAAATTTTCAATGCTTTATGTTACCAGTTAATAGCAGGAAAATTGA
>OLIX01002851.1_pt1 | contig 12121 bp, 18 predicted proteins | sample 1601331 | NCBI WGS metagenome assembly OLIX01 (sample SAMEA2452120, study PRJEB22498) | human gut metagenome | biome: human feces; feature: human gut; material: feces | place: Australia | collected 2012 | reverse complement strand
AACATAAAGGAGATTTAGAAAATGAGAAAAAAAATTAGTAATGATAGATTTTTTGTAATGAAAGATTTATATGATATACTTTATTATAATTATCAATTCAATCAAGACCATATAATTGAATATTTAGACAGAAAAAGTACAAATCAACTTGAAGATATGTTACATTATCTTATGTATGATAATATATCTGATGTAGATAATAAAATAATAGAAGATTTTGTTATGTGGGAAGATGAAAATATAATAAAACTTGAATTGCTTGAAAATATGTTAGATAATTTGGAATATAGTGGAAATAGATATAATGAAATAGAGGTAATGCAATTTTTAAATAAATTAACTATGGGAGAAAGGCATTATTTTTATAATTATTGCCTTATTGATGAAATTTGTGAAGAGTTTGAAATATGGAGATCTAAAAATGAGTTATCACAAAATAATTAAAGTACCGCTAAAAGTATGTTCAAAAGAACAACTTATGCGGTATAATATAGCAAGAGATAATTATAAACTATGGGCAGCGAAACAAATATATTTTGATGAAATTATAAATACATATTGTGAAACATTCGGAGCATATGATATAAATATTGATTTAACATTACTCAGAAACTGTTACGCAAACGGGGTATTTAAATATTATAGTGACGGAGCGCCGATATTGACAGATTATAAAAAAATCGGTGAATATTTTAAAAAAAATCGCCGTCAAGTAATGGGAGGTAAAAATGCGGGTAAAGATATATAATAAAAAAAGTTTTCCTAATATATTAAAATTGAGGAAACAAGGTAATATTGACGAATTACGGAGGGCAACTGTTAAAATGCGGAAACGGTTAAATGAAAGATATAGACAGATTGAGAAAAAGGGTTATAGTGATAATTGGGTTTATCAAAACGAAACAAAACACCGTTATAGTGAAAGTTTTACAAAACTTAAAAAAATGGGTATTAAAGAATTAACACAATACCGGCTTGATATAAGACGACAGTTAGAAAACGAAAAAACAACTATAAAAGGTATAAAAGAGTATATATCAAAAACAGATGAAAGACTTGAAAAATTAGCACAAAGAACAACAGATGAAACAGGCGAAAAAGTAACAATGAATGATTTAAAAAAATTTTTTGAATTAACGGGCAATGAACTGACCGGCGCAGGGCTTATTAGTAGTGACCAAGTTTTATATGCTTTGGCTGATACTATCAGTGATAATTTAACAATAGAGCACTTTATAAAACATTTTTGGCAAGCATATAAAGAAAAAAAATCCACATAAACCTTTTAAAAAGTTTGAACCGTTAAGTATTAAAGGAGTTAAGTAAATGTGTATAAATGTAGTTGTCTTACTAAAAATGATACTTATGTAGATGAAATTGCATATAATGTAAATGAATGGGATTTATATTTAAAACAACCGGAAATAATTGAAACAGAAAAAAATTATATAACAAATCATTTTGCTACATTTGATATAGAAACAACTACAATAAATGATAATATAAATACACCATATGCTTATATGTATCAATGGCAATTTTGCATTGATAATACAGTTATTTTCGGGAAAACTTTTAATGATTTAACAAACTTTTTTGAACGGTTCATTGATTTTTTTCACCTTGATAAAAAACATAAAATAGTAGTATATGTACACAATTTATCATTTGAATTTCAGTTTATAAAGCATTTTTTTAATATTACAAAATTATTCGCAAGAAATAAACACAGTATAGTAAGTTTTATTTTAAATGATGTATTTGAATTTCGTTGCTCTTATTGTTTAACTAATCAAAGATTACAACAACTTTGTATAAACAATAATACATATCACCGTAAAGGACGGGGAGACCTCGATTATAGACAAAAAAGAACACCTAAAACAGAATTAACACCTATTGAATACGGCTATTGTTACAACGATGTAAGGGCATTACATGAACGGATTGAATATTATCTAAAAAATGACAGTTTAAAAAGTATTCCTAAAACCTCAACAGGGTTTGTTCGTCGTGATTGTAGAGAACGTGTACAAGAGAATAAATACAATAAAAAATTATTTAGAAAAAATCAATTAACAGAGCAGGAATATAAACTATTAAAAGAACGGTACAGAGGGGGAAACACTCATGCTAATAGATACATGACGGGATTTATAATTGATGATGTTACAAGTTATGATATAAGTAGTAGTTATCCTTTTGTTATGTTATCGGAAAAATACCCCACAGGAAAATATATACATATTGATAATATATACTTTAAACGGCGGTACAAATATTCACAAAAATTTTGTACTTGTGCTACATATACATTTTATAATATTGACAGTAAAGATAATAATTATATACCTTATATCCCGTTTTCAAAATGCTATGATTTAGATAATTTTACTATATATAATGGTAGAATACTAAAACGGGACAAATTAACAATTACATTACTTGACGTTGATCTTGAAATTATACTTGATACATATACTTTTGAAAAAGTAGAAGTGTCAAATTTTATGTATTGTTGGAAAATTTTTCTACCTTTGGAATTAAGGCAAGAAATATTAAAATATTATGAAAATAAAACAAAATTAAAAAATGTAGAGGGAGAAGAGTATAACTATATGTTATCAAAACAAAAATTAAACGGTATATATGGAATGTGTGTAACAGATATTATTCATGATATTATTACATTGTTAGATGATAAAACGCTTGATGATACAGAACAAACAACTATTGATGAATATTATAACAATTTTAATAATTTTCTATCTTATCAGTGGGGTGTATATGTTTCAGCATATGCTCGACGAAATTTACAAAGAGCAATTAAAATTTGTGATGATAGTATTATTTACGTTGATACAGACAGTGTTAAATTTATAGATTATGACGGCACAGTAGAAAATAAAATAAAAGAATTAAATCAAAAAATTATTGATAATTGTAAAAAACAGAATATTATACATAGTATAGACTATAACGGTAAAAAAAGGTATCTTGGTATTTTTGAACATGACGGTCACTATAAACAGTTTATAACACTCGGAGCTAAAAAATACCGGTATATAGACGATAACAATGAAATAAAAGTGACTGTTGCCGGATTAAGCAAAGTAAAGGGAGCTGAATACCTTAAAAATCATAACGGGCTTGAAAGTTTTGAAATAGGAACGATTTTTAATGATAGTGGACGTACACGGGCATATTATAATGAAGATAAACCACATTATATAACGGTAGACGGTGAAAAAATTGAAACTGCAAGTAATATACGGATAATAGATGTACCTTATACATTAGGTGTTACAACTACAATGCTAGAAATACTTGAAAATATAGGAATGGGGATTGAAAATGAATAAAATATCTTATGTTGACTGTTGGCAAACAATAATTGATACTTTCTACTTTTTATATCTTTTTATAGGTGCAAGAGGTATCGGGAAAACATACAGTGTTTTAAAAGGTTTAATAAATCAAAAATCAAAATTTTTATATGTTCGTTTAACGGATACAGAGCTTAAAAACTCTGTATCACCTTTGAATAATCCTTTTAAAACTTTAAATACAGATCTAAAAAGAGATATACAAATTATTAAAGTTAAAGGAGCGGACACATACGGTATATTAGATAATGAAACAGGGGACATAATAGGTACAGCCGGGGCTTTATCGGTATTCGGTAAATATAGGGGTGTAGATTTTAGTGACGTAGATTATATAATTTTTGATGAATTTATACCGAAAGGATATAGAAAAGCTAATAAAAATCAAGCAATAGATTTTTTTGACATGCTTGAAACGGTCAACCGTAACAGAGAATTACAGGGTAAACCACCGATTAAAGTTATATTATTATCAAATAGTAACAGTTTACAAAGTCCGATTTTAAATAGTTTAGGTTTGCCGGAAATTATAAATCAGATGAGAAAAAATAATAAAGAAATATATACAGATAATGAAAGAGGTATTTATTTAGAACTGTTTAAAAATACAGACGTTTCAAACGCAAAATCACAAACAAGTCTATATAAATTAACAAGGGGGACAGATTTTTATAAAATGGCAATTGAAAATGAATTTTACACAGAAAATTTTAACAATGTTAAAAAAGTACCGTATAAAAATTTGATACCATGGGCAAGCCTTGAAAATATGTATTTTTATGATATAAAAGGTAGTAGTAAAATTTACATTTCAAGTCATAAAAGTGTATTATCAAAAGAATATTGTTTTACAAAAGAAACTGTAAACGATTTTAAAAAACAATATGGATTTAATTTACAATATTTATTCGATAAAGATTTAATTTTATATGCAGATTATAATATTAAAAATGATTTTTACAATATGTTATTAAAATAAAAAAGGACTTTAAAAGTCCTTTTTATTATTTATGTTAAAATATGCCAATTAGTGTCCCAGCTTATTATACCTCCGCTACGGTGTGCAATAGAGACATTATTTCCCATGCCTAACAATAACTGTACTATATTATTATTATTATTTATGTGAAAAATTATACCATATACATATGGTCTTTGTAAAGTCATTGTTTCATTGATAAAATAGAAACCGGTAGGATATATAAACCACTTTTGAGGAATATCATCTTCGCTACGTGTAATGGGGCATAAAGTAGGGGATTTTGATACACGACTGTCCGCACTTTGAATAGCAATATTAGATTGACTTGTTGCCCGCACTGCTATATCGTCAACATCTTTTAAAGTTTTTGACGTATCACCTTTAACAGCAAAATATGTGTCAGGGTGATTGTTAAGGTTAAGTGCGTTTTGAGCAGTACCGTTTGACCGGACAAACAATGTAAGAGTAGTACCATTGAGAGCACATAAAACAGTGGCACCGATAACGTAACAGTTAGTGTCAAGGGGTTGACCGTTGGTTGTATATGCCGATACTTGCTGACCGTCAACTGTAAATGTTTGGTTAGCAGTGTATGGAGCAGTCGCAACAAATTTGAAAATATTAAACTCTGTATTAGTACGGGTCAAAGCGTTTACCGATCCTGATAATATATGTACCGCCGAATGTACTGCATTCGTATCAATTTTATACATATCACTATCAATCTTTTCAAAATTGTCAAATACCGTATTAGGGTTGTAAATGTCACTACCTTTTAATATATCAAGGTTATAATGTGTACTTTTTTCTGCCATAATTTAATCTCCTTTTTAATTTATCAATATTTTACCATTAACAAGTACTTGTGTTAAGGTCAATTTGAGATTGTACAATTCATTAAGTGTTTTATTTTTTGCGAACAATTCATTAATTGTAATATAGTTTTCAAGGTGGAGTTGCGCCAGATAGTCAAACATACTTTGAATTGTAACTTTGTCGCCAGTAAAATAATTTGTAACAGTATAATTCTGAACTGACTTAGATAATTCATCAATCAAAATTTCATTATTTAGGGCAATTTTTGCGTCTGTATAAGTATTAGCGGATATATAATAATCATCAATTTTTTTATTCAAATCAATAATTTTACCGTTCGTCAATGTAATTGTATTGTTGACAGTATCAACAAAAACATTGTAATTATTTTCAAGTTCAGTTACAGTGTCATTTAATTCTTTTTCAAGTTTCCGTTGTAAAGTGCTGATTGTAACATGAAATTCATCTTTACTTACAAAATTACTATATATAGTTTGTAGCTCTTTGTATTTTTCAATTAAAAATCCTAAATCACTGTCATAATTTCGAGTGTGCGGAAAATCATAATATCCCATTATTAATCCTCCTTTTCTGTAATTGAAAATTCAGCTAATTTTAAATCCTCACAAAGTTTTTTAATTCTTATCATATCGCCGACAGAAATATTATAAATGTTTATATCATAAATTTTATTTTTTCTAACTTTGTTTAGTCCTTTATTTTTGATAACTTGTGCAAAGTCAATATATGCATTTGAAATGTCAAAACGTGTACCGTCAATCTTATAATTATTTGAGTATTGCCACATATTATAAGAAAAAAGATTAGTTGCAGGCGGATAAAAACTCCATTTTGCGACCCATTTATCATATTTTGTCAACTGTGAATAATCTAATTTTATTTTAAACCAGCTTTCCGACCGATAAATACCAGTATAAAACCCGTTACTTTCCATAGTAGAACAGAAACCGATAAGAGCTTTGGTACGGTCACTATTTGAAATATTATCAGCTCTACCGTTATGTTTATTATTTGATATTTCAGTATCAATATAAACAGGGTAGTCAAAATAAATATTATTATCTTTTATAATTTTCAAACAGTATTCCCGTTCAGCTATACCCTCATTTTTATTTTTTGCTTGACTGAAAAAATAACCGCCTACATACAAACCCCGCTTTTTTGCTTTATTATAATTCTGTATAAATGTAGGGTCAATATTTAAAGAGCCGTCCAAATACCCACGATAGCCAATACGCAAAATCACAAAATCAATACCACTCTGTTTTACTTTTTCAAAATTTACATTACCATTATGCTTTGACACGTCAATACCTTTAATCATTTTTGTTATCCTCTTTTAAAAAATTAAATTTTAGTTCGGGGTTTATTTTTTTGATATTTTCCAAAATTGACCCCCGTTCCATAAGGCATATATAAGTTATTACAGATATTGTAATAGGTATTGTAATACCTATATCAATGTATTTTTGCCGATAGTCACAAAGAACAGCAAATACAATACACAATATACTGCCTATTTTGTGATATAGTCCTTTCCTTGCTACGGTGGATTGATAATTGCCGTTTATGATCCGAGCCATAAGCCCCGTCATAAAATCAAACAGTATAAAAAGTGCAACTAAAATAAATTCCATTGTTTTTCTCCTTTTAAGTATTTATAATATATATACAAAATTCATTGTAAAAAAGTTTTGCAATGAATATATAAATATTTAGACGAGGTCTTAAATTTAATTCTTGCTCTAACATTTGTGTTGATGTAGTAACACCAATGTTACCCCGTGTATTATCAGTGAATGTTCGTGTTGTTTTTCCTTTTGTGTTACCTTTTGTATTATTTTTTTCATTATTTACAAAATCTGTATTATCGTATGAAGATGTCTGTTGTATATTTTCTGAATTATCTTCTGTACTATTATCTATTGTTTCGGTAATTGATTGTGTTTTATCATAGTTATGTAAAGGGTTATATTCCATTGTAAAGGCTTTATTCATTCTATCAAAAACATCATAATTTTTTAGAAAGAAATTTTTTATTTTTAAATTAAGAAATGGCATATTATAATAAATAGGTTCATATTCAGCTACATAATCAGCTATTGTATTTATTAAAATTTCTTTATCTATATTCTCAGGTATTCTAATATCTTTAAAAATATCATCATAACCATATAAATTAAATAGATTTATCCAAATCAATATTATTTACATCTCCTTTCGTTGTATTAAGATAATTTCTGATCGCTTTAACATTCAAATTAAACAATTTATTTACTTTTTCAAAACAATAGTTCATGTTATTAATCCATAATGTAATATTTGAATTTATTTCACTATTATTACTATTTACCTCATCTGTTATCAATCTTTCCTTTTTATCTGTATTGCTATTGTTTATCCCTATTTCCGTTAAAAATTCATTATAAATTGTTTTTTTAGTTTCTAACAGGTCATTACCGATATAAGTATTTTTAACATTATTAAAAAGTATATTAGCATTTTTAATACTTGAATTACCTTTTTTAATAACTACAACCGGTTTACCCATTGAAATATCATCATATAATTTTTGATAAGTTTTCCGCTCTCCGTCATTTTCCCGTTCAAAAATATGTGCTACTCTGCTATTTATAAGTGATGTATTTAAACTACCGTCAATCTGCGCTAATAACAGCCGATAACGTTGTATAATTGAATAAGGTGTAAAAAATTTATTTTCAAAAATATTATTTAAATATACAAGTTCACCACCTTTTCCGATTTGTCTTTCAAAAGTACCTGCTACGGGGTTTGATATAATAATAGTTGTCGGTTTACCGTAAATATCTATACCCGACCGACTGCATTTTAATGCCCACGGATCCCCGTGATATTCTACTACACCAAAATAACCATTACTACATATTACTGATTTTATATAGTTTTTATCCCAATAATCCGGTATATTTTCAAAATCAAAAACCGAATACAGTTTAGAAAGTAGTATATTAAAGTAATAAAAATAACTTGTATTGTTTAGTCCCTCAACCTCTTTCGGATTTATGGAATAATATTTACTTATTAAGTCACTGTAATTACTCAATATATACACCTCCGTTCAACATACTATTTATATATTGTGTTGCTGAATAATTATCCGTTTGAACACTTGCGTTATCTGTCTGACAATATCCGGTTAAATTACCTATCCTTTGTATACTTTGACACGGTCTACCTTTAATATCTGTTAAACTGTCGGGAGAAATTGTACTATTGTGAATAATTTTTACAAGATATATTTTTTCCCAATTATCAATACTTATAAAAGAGCCTGCTGTACCTCCTTGACTACCTACCGCCCCCAATTGCCTTTGACGTGTATTTAATAGCCGATTTACTCCCGAACCTGCCGCCCCTATTATATTACCTGTTACGATATTAGCTGCGGTATTTATCGTATTACTATATACGGACATTATATTACCTGATACCGTACCTATTGAAACAGGTGTCGCAAAAGAAGTATTATATTTTTGGGTATTTCCAATTAAATAATATCCTTCTCCCGTTATACCGTCAACCGTCAATTTTACATTGATTGTTTTTCCTAAATAATCATTTTTATCAATTTCAATAAAACCGTAACCGGGTAAATATAAAATATAATCAATATTGCAATAATCTCTAAAATCATTAAAATATCTATTACATAATATACTACTCTCATATGTTATACTACTAACCGGAGAAAATCCTCCTACTGCTGTTTGATAGTTACCGAGTATAAATTGTTTCCCTGCTCCTCCACGACTTAACCAGTTAAAAGGTACATATAACGCTGATTTAATAGCTTGATATACATTATTAAACTGTTTTTCAAAATTTTCAAGATTTAAAAAATTTGTATCTGTCAATTTTCTACTTAGTAAAGTACACCCCGTTTGATTTGTCCATAATATACCAGTTGCGCCATAAGTGGCGTCACTTGTTACATAGTTTATTATATATGTACCATCTATACTGCCGTCTGTAATTAGTGTGTTTGATGTAATTTCAAAATTACTTTTTATATCCATTATTACACGGGGGTCAATAATATCGCTTACATAATTACTACTACTATATATTACAAAAGCATTTGTATTTAGTATATTTGTTTTATACGTCCGTAAATAATCTATATTACAAGACAAAGCAACTGTATTTAAATTAACTATTGATTTATTATTGATATAATAATATCTATTATCCCACTTTAAATAGTTATAATTTTTATATCTAATATCAAGGTAAAAAGTAGGATTTATAAAATCAATATCATTTTTTAAAGTAATTTCTACATTAACCCCCGTATCGTCCGGGGGTTGTTTTGTAGAATTTACACGCTTTTCAAAATTAAAAAGTGTGATTTTCATAATGTTTAAGCCTCTGCAAGATAAAACATTACAGCATTTTCCGACAAATCATTGAAATACATATCTTTAAAATGCCAATATGTATTAGTATATCCGCCTGCTGAATTAACGGGGGTTGTGCTAGACCACTCATCATGTTTATATACACCCAATGCGTCATAATCAAAAATAGCACCGATAATATTAGTAATAGTTTTTTCTGTACCGTCACTTGCTCTTTTAATTTTAATATCAAAAGGGGTTTGTAAACTCTGCCAATACGGTACAACTTTATAATCACTATCAAAAGACACAAATTTATCATGAAAAGCCCGGTATTGGGTAACAGTTTCACATTTACGGATAAACTTTGAATTAAAATAAAGTCGCTGTCTATCGTACGGAGTATGCCTTGTTACTGTACCATCATTGTAATAACTTGACATCGCTGTAAATTTATCTGAAATATCATTGATTTCACCAATACACCAATTCAAAAAATCTTTATTGTTTAGGGCTTTGGTTACTGTAAGCCCTGCATTCGTTTCAGTATTATACAAAGCTAACAAATTGATTGCACGTGTAGTACCGTCAAGTTCAGCGAAAAAGTTATTTACACAGTTTCTACCTAAATTCTCGAAACCTGTTTCAATAGCATTTTCAACCTCACCGAAAACAATTGATATAAAACTTCCCATTGTATCAGCTGACATAAATGCTTCTTTAAGTTGTTCACGCTGTATAGTTATATGTAATTGCCACGGGGTTTCAGATACAAACAATTTTTGATGTGCTTTTGGTTTGTTGATTTTCCACATATCGACAGAACCACCGTCAACAAGCCCGAAACTCTCATCACTTTCGGCTTTTGGCATATCAACTTTAATTTTTTGTAATATTGCACCATACTGAAAACTGTCAATCAACAACGATTTAAACATATTAGTATATTTACGATAAGACATTATTGATTTTCCTATACGTTGCACCAACGTATTTAAAAAAGCTTCGGTATTAGTAGTACTTGTTAAAACACTATTACCAAGGGCAATAATACCCGTATTATCTACAACGGTTAACCGTTGAGACCCAAACGCTTGAGTATTTATACTGTTTATTTCGTCATAAATTTGTTTAACGTCCATTTAAATAATTCCTTTCTTATTTCATAAATTGTTTATAAAAACTGTATTCCTCTTTTTTTGAAATATCAGTATTTAACATAAGTGATTTTAAATCAACTTTCAAATTAAAAATATCATCTTTTAATTTTTTATTTTCCTCTTGCAAATCAGATATTTTTTTTTCGTACCGTACTTGTTCGGGGCTTTTTGTTTCAACATTGTTTTCAATGTTTTCAATGTTTTCAACATTCTGTGTATTTTCGATATTTTCCATAATTTAGTTTAAAATAAAGGAGGTAAACGATAATCTCCCGATTGCGCTCACCGTTCGGCGGTGTTGGATATTGCGTGTTTACCCCCCTTACTTTATTTTACCTCACTTTCTTTAATTTGTCAAGTATTTTAAACAATAGAACATGTAATAATGAATTTATCTTTATAATTCTTTGACGGGATTTTATATACATCAATTTCAAATGGTTCGCCGTCCATCTGTCCCCATATATTTTTAAATGCATTAAAAAATGACTGTGAACCCGTTACATATCTTGCGCCCGTATCATCAATTATTACATACTGTTCAAAATCTTGTCTGTCTTTCAAATATTCGTTGTGAACATCAAGAATAGCATAATCAACTGGTTTAATTCTAATTGGATTACCTACTTCAATATCATTTAATTTATTAGTGTTTGTAATATCACAGAAAAGAATTTGCTCTCTCTTTGTCAATTCTCTTGTAGTCTCTTTAATTTTTACACTATATTCCATAGTTTTAATTCTCCTTAAATTTATTTTGTCAAAAGATATATTTTATTTTATTTGAATAAAGATACCGCCGATTTACCTCTATCAAATATAATTTGATATATATTTCTCATTGTTTAACCTCCTATCAATTTTGTATATAGTTTTATATATTCAATAGAATTATTAAAATTCTCACTGATATTTATTAAAATTCTACTTTTTTTATATTGTTTTGCTATGATTTCACATAATTCGTCCATATCTGCCGACATTATTGTGAAAGTGTTTAATTTTGTAAAAAACACTAAATAATATTTTTTATTCATATTTATATAACCTCCTCACAATCTACATCTATTATATAAAGAGGAAAAGACATTTCAAATATTGGTTTTTCGTCTATAATAGCTTTATAATCTTCGCTATTAACTATCATGTTATAAAATTCGGGTGTACATTTATTTTCATTCTCCATAAATATACCTCAATTCTTTTAATAAATTTATTTCTGTAAAGTATTTATTACTTATTGATGAATATTCAGTAAAAGTAATTTCTTTATTCAAGTACATTTCATGCAGCTTTTTACACTCTTTATCCCTCTTTTTTATTTCTTTTTCTGTTAAAATTTCAATATTAACTTTCATTTTCTAAACTCTCCTTTTG
>OLIX01002848.1_pt1 | contig 12134 bp, 9 predicted proteins | sample 1601331 | NCBI WGS metagenome assembly OLIX01 (sample SAMEA2452120, study PRJEB22498) | human gut metagenome | biome: human feces; feature: human gut; material: feces | place: Australia | collected 2012 | reverse complement strand
GGCGATGTACGTGAAAGGATGATTTTCGGGTTGTTGTTCTTGTTATCCACACGGGCAACCACAGCGCGTGCGGTTTCTCCTTTGCGATAGAAATCGCTCGGAATCTGTTCCGTCTTGGGCAGCAGCAATTCGTTTCCTTCATCATCGAGCAGCAGCATTTCCTTCTTCCATATCTGGTATACTTCCGCATTGATGATATTACCCACCTTATCAATATATTTATTATAGATACTGTCTTTTTCCAGTTCCAAAATTTTAGAGGCCAACGTCTGACGCAGGTTCAGGATGGCACGTCGTCCGAAGTTCGCGAAGATTACTTCATCCGTCACTTCCTCGCCCACTTCATAAGAAGCATCTATTTTCTGTGCTTCCGATAATGCAATCTGCAAGTTCGGATTTTCCAGGTCTTCATCCGCCACTACTTCACGGTTGCGCCATATTTCGAAGTCGCCCTTGTCCGGGTTCACAATTACGTCGTAATTCTCATCGGTGCCGAACATCTTCGCGATCACACTACGGAACGACTCTTCGAGCACGCTCACCATGGTGGTTCTATCGATATTTTTCAGTTCCTTAAATTCCGAAAATGTATCTATCAGGCTGATAGTTTCTACTTTCTTGGCCATAGTCTTATTTAAAACTGATTAAGTATTTAGTATATTTTATTTCATCATACGCAAGCATTTCGTCTTCCTGCACCAGCTGGGGACGCTTGGCTCCTTCGGGTTTCACTTTCTTCTCTACAGTTACAGTGAAATGCTGTTCATCGGCTGCCTTCAGCACGCCGCACAACTTGCGTCCATCTTTTCTCAGCACTTCCACTTCTTTTCCGATGTGGTTGGTGTACTGTTGCAACACTTTAAATGGCTGTCCGATACCGGCAGAACCTACCTCCAACTCATAATCCTCATCCTCACGGTTCAACTTGGATTCGATGTATCGGCTCAACTCCACACAATCTTCAATCCAAACCCCTTCTTTGTGGTCAATTTCCACCACAATCTTGTCGTCCGGGCTGATAGCTACTTCCACCAGAAAGTACTCTTTTCCGTCCAGCCACTCGTCAACAATCTGACAAACAGTTTTCTTTTCTACCATTGATTAACTATATAAGAACAAAAAAAGGAGCTTAATTGCCCCTCCACCTTTCATCCATTGCGGTTGCAAAGATATAAATAATCTATTCGACTACAAAATATTAGAGAAAAAAAGAATGATTTAACGCTCCTGAAAGAAGAAAGTAATGCAAATGACTTCTGTAAAACCGCTTCGATATGGCAAGGTCGATTCTGACATTTTGTATTTTATGCATAAGGAGAATGCCGTATATCCGTCCTTCCGCCGGTCTGAATGGAAATACGCAAGTAAAAAAGTGTATCCGGCAGACTGACAGAGGGATACATAAATACGGACAATGCTGAAAAATAAAACAGACGCGGTTTGGCAACCATAAACTGTTGGTTTGCATTGGATATATGGATCGTAGGCGTTCCATATATAGATGGCAAGTATTAGATATATAGATCGTAAGCGTTAGATATATAGATAGCAGACATTAGATATATAGTTTTGAGGCGTAAGATGCATAGTTATCTTGCATAAAGTCTGTATAACGACAGTATATTATTCAATATTCCGTATTTATATTCCTTTAGAAGACAGAACAAGATGCTATTTCCACTCTTTTATAAAAACGGAGCGTAAGTAATACAGGCTTTTTACTATCTTTCTGCATACTAGAAAGCCAATAGTTCGAAATAAGGGAACTATTGGCTCTATCCATAGGAGGTAAAATGTACCTGAACTTTTATATATTTTTATTTATTCGGCGTATCCCATTTCCTGGTATCCGTACAAGTAATATTCAAAGTTTGATTACCCGTCTGTATGCGGAAGTCGCCTTTTTCCAGAATCCATTTGCCATCATAACCCACGAAAGCAAGGTCGGAGCCTTTCACTTTCAGCGTAACGGTTTTCGTTTCTCCCGGTTGCAGTTCTACTTTCTCGAAAGCACGCAGGCGGCGGATATCAGGAGTCAGGGAAGCGATCAGATCGCTACTGAACAGCAGAACGCTTTCCTTGCCGATACGGTTACCGGTGTTCTTCACATCAACGGTGAAAGTAAGTACATCGTCAGCCGTAAAGTTGGTTTTATCCGCTTTGAGATTGCTGTAAGCATAAGTAGTGTAGCTCAATCCGTAACCAAATGCCCATTGCACGGACATCACGGCATCGTAATCATAAGCACCCGACATCTTTTCAAGGTCTTCGCACGGCTTGTAGTCGTAAGTGAACAATGAATTGATTTCCTTCGGATAAGTGTAAGGCATCTTACCGCTGAAGTTGGCGTCTCCTGCCACAAGGTTTGCCAAAGCATCACCTCCATAGTTACCCGGAAGCATGGTGTTGATAACAGCCTTTGCCAACGGTTCTATTTCGTTGACGATGCGCGGACGGCCTTCGTTCAGAACCAAAACAACCGGCTTTCCGGTGGCAGCCAATGCTTTCACCAGATTGAGTTGGCTTTCGGAGAGGAAGAGGTTGTTCAGGTTACCCGGAGTTTCGCAATAGGAATTCTCACCCACACAAGCGATGATATAATCCGCATTGGCGGCAGCAGCTACGGCTTTATCTATTTCCGGAGCATTTTCTTCCCACCATGCGCCACCTTCCTTATAAGTGACACCCGGCTCATAGATGATATTGGAAGCACCGAACTTCTGAGTGAACGATTCAAGAATGGTGTTATAATCCGCCGCTAATTCATCCGCCCTGTGTCCTTGCCAAGTGTAAGACCAACCACCGTTAAGCGTACGCATGGAGTTGGCATTAGGACCTGTAATCAACAGTTTTTTATCTTTGGGCAACGGCAAGATGTGATCGGTATTCTTCAATAAGACCAGAGACTCTTCGGCAGCCTGCAAAGCAGCCGCGGCATGCTCTTTACCTCCGAACAGGGGGAAATCCTTGTGATTATAAGCAGGTGTTTCGAACAAGCCCAAGCGATACTTCATGCGCAGCACGCGGCGTACAGCATCGTCAATGCGGCTCATCGGCACTTCGCCTTCTTCCACCAATTCTTTCAGGTATGTACAGAAACTCCATTCATAAGGCACCATCGACATATCGATACCGGCATTGATAGCTATCTTGATAGCCTCTTTCTTGCTGCCTGCAATCTTATCGCGGGTGTAGAGGTTATTGATATCTGCCCAGTCGGTCACAATCATGCCGTCCCAGTTCAAGTCCTCTTTCAGCCACTCGGTCAGCAGTTCGTAGTTGGCATGGAAAGGAAGCCCGTTGTTCATGGCGGAGTTCACCATAACAGACAAAGCACCTGCCTTGATACCTTCGAGGAACGGAGCGAAATGTTTCTCGCGCATATCCTGCACGGTGATGGACGAAGGGGTACGGTCTTTACCGGAAACAGGCACACCGTAACCCATATAATGCTTGATGCAGGCGGCCACTTGTTGCTTTCCTATATGGTTAGGATCACTGCCCTGAAAACCGAATACGGCTTCGCGCCCCATTTCGGCATTCACATAGCAATCTTCGCCGTAATTCTCCCAATGACGGGGCCAGCGGGCGTCACGTGCCAGGTCGAGCACCGGAGCATAGGTCCAGGGGATACTTCCGGCCTTGGTTTCATAAGCGGAGATGCGGGCACCTTCACGCACCAGTTCGCGGTTGAAGGTAGCTGCCATATTGATGCCCTGAGGGAAGAAAGTTCCGCCCAATGTATAAGTTGTTCCATGTATCTGGTCTACACCATAAATACAAGGAATACCCATGACTTTCATCGATTTGTCCTGTATCTTCCGGATGATTTCTTCCCACTTCTCTTTGGATTGGGCAACGCCCTGGGGTACATTCAGGATAGAGCCGACTTTGTATTTGCCGATAACGGTATCCAGCAAAGCATCGTCTATCTGAAATTCTTGGGTCGAATTATCACGTTTGGTAATGACGTCAATGGTAAGCTCGGTCATCTGCCCAATCTTCTCTTCAAGGGTCATCTTCTTGAGCAAGGCTTCTACCTTCTTTTCTATTTTCCCGTCTCTTGGGATGGCAGGAGCCACTGTAGTTTGCGCCGTAGCGGTCAACATCAGCCCGGAGAGGGCTGCGGATAAGATTAATTTTCTATTCATGGTATTGTTTTTGGGTTTTCGGAGGCAAAGATATGTCAAAAGTTACCACAGATCACACAGATTCACACAGATTATTTATATATATTGTATTCGATCCGTGTCAATCTGCGTAATCTGTGGTGATAAGTTTCTTACCTGAACAACATCGGAACGAACTCCGTCAGATAAATACGCCAGTTCTTCCAGATATGTCCTTCGTCCGATTCGTAATAGGTATATTTATATCCCTTTTCATCCAGCAGTTTACGGTATTCCTCATTGGCTTTGTAGAGGAAATCCGTCTTACCGATGGCAATCCAGTAAAGGGCGGGATTCTTGTCAAACTGCACTTTCAGTTTTCCTTCCATATTCTCGTATATCGGTGAAGACACCTCTTTATTAGGCATAATGGCAGCAGAAAACAGTCCGATATAATTAAACATATCAGGATATTGCTTGGAAATATGCAAAGAATGGAAACCACCCATAGACAAACCGGCAATGGCACGACCGGATTTACTCTTTATCGTACGGTAGTTTTTATCGATGAACTTCACGATCTCGGGAAACGCCTGTTCATAAGATCCCTCCATTGTCTTGGGTAACTGCATTGTCGGGGGAACCATTCCACGGGATGACTCTCCGGGAGCAGCCTCCTGTGAAGCATTGCCGTTCGGCATTACTACAATCATAGGCTTTGCTTTCCCTTGTGCAATCAGGTTGTCCAGTATCTGTGCAGTACGGCCCAGGGAAATCCATGCCTCTTCATCACCACCCATTCCATGAAGGAGGTAAAGCACGGGATAGCGCTTGCCACTGGTTTCATAACCGGCAGGGGTATAGACCGTCATACGACGTTCCAGACCAAGCGCCGGACTATCATACCATATCCGGGAGACGGTTCCGTGAGGCACCGGATTGACTTTATAAAAATCGGCACGATCACCGCCTATGATAAATACGTTGGTTAAGGTGGACACATCACGGATCAGGTAGACATTGGCGGGATCGTTCATCCGCAAGCCATCTACTATGAAAGAGTAGCTGTAAAGCTCCGGTTTCAGAGGTTCGGGAGTAGTATATTCCCATACACCCTCCTGCCCTTCCTTCAGATCCACAATTCCGGGAGCCTCAAACTTAGCATTCTTCTGTACAGGCAGGAAATCTCCTGTAAGCTGTACTCTCACCGCTTTTGGTGCTTTGAAGCGGAAGGTTACGGTATTGTTGTCATGAATCTCGGGAGATACCACGGGAGCAGTTCCCCAAAGGGCTTGTTGTGCAAACATCGTCACACCAATCAGCAAGGCGACGGTTAAAGCTGTTAATCTTTTCATAAGTATGTATATATCAATGTTCACGAATATAGTTTATAATCAGGAAACAGGCAGGTTCGAGTACTGTGCCATGATTGAAGCCTTGCAACTCATGCAGAGTCACCTTCTTATTGCCGATATTCTTCGCTACGGAAGCGAATAAAGCGTTCTCTTCCCATCGATCCGCCATTTCCAGATTGCGGTCTCCGGTTATCAGTATGACAGGAGGGGTATCTTTACGCACACGGTTCACCGGGGCATATTCATCTATAATAGGAATACCGTTCGGTAACCCGCGTTCTTTACGAATCGTGAAATGGGTCACCGTCTGTCCGCTGACGGGAAGATAAGCCGCCACTTTATCGGCATCCGCACCATAAGCTTCCATGTACTTCTTATCCATAGCCAATATCAGTGCAAGGTAGCCGCCTGCGGAATGTCCGGAAACAAATATCTTGTCTTTACTGCCGCCATATTCCTCTATATGGTTGAATGTCCATGCCACGGCAGCCGCAGCATCTTCAATATAAGCGGGATTCTTGGCCTTAGGACTTAGACGGTAGTTCACCACCACCACTGCAAAACCTCTGTTCATCAGTTCCTGGGGGATGTGTTTTCCACCGCCTTCCAGACCACCGCCATGAAACCATACGATAGTGGGAAAATCTTTTTTGTCCATCGGATAGTAGACATCCAGTTTGCAACGTTCCTTCCGGTAAGCGTCAGTCTCGGACTTGGCAATATACGGCAGGTCTTTTACGGTTTTATATACTTCCTGCGCATGCAGGGTTAACATACAGAATAATAGCAACAGAAGTGTCACTTTCCTTTTCATGGCATATTTGTTTAAAGGTTTATAGCTGCAATATTAGGCAAATAATTTTAAAGAGCGGCTTCTTAATTGTTGAAAAGATTGTCTGTACGTTCAATTTTAATCATTACATTTGCGCAAGCATTCAATTTCTTACAATTATGGCACACCACTTGAATACCAACAAACAGTTTATGGTAGGCAACGGCATCCTGGCCTTTGCAGTTATTTTCGTTGTCGTCATCTTCATTTACATGAGCCTGCGCCTGCAAAAGCAGAAAGATGAAGACCGGAACTTTATCGAAACGTACACCATCACCCTGGAAAAAGGATTTATAGGAGATTCCCTGTCACTAATGATTAATGACAGCGTGCTGGTGAATAAGAAAATAACCGAAGAACCATTCAGTATGGATGTGAAACGTTTTGCCGAACAGAGCGCATTGTTGATTGTGGATAAAGCAACGGATCAGCTATCCCTGTTTGAACTGAGTGAGAAAGGTGGTAACTACCGGTTTGAAAAAGAGAATGGGGAAGTAAAACAGCTGGCGCAAAAATAATTCACCACAGAGTAACACAGAGTCTCACAGAGTTTAATCTATTGAAATAAAACTCTGTGAGACTCTGTGTTACTCTGTGGTGAAAACTTATTTCACCTGAAAATAGAACTTATGCTTCAGTGATTTTCCCGGCATCTTAAATGTCAGTTCCACAAAGTTCTCTTCATCTTCCAGACAGTCTTCGCTATTATAAGTTATCAGAATGTCTTCGCCACATGGCACAGCTTTCAGTTGGGAAGCGCAGTTAGAAGTAAGTTTCGGCATAGCAGCCGTAGTTATCTTCTTTCCTTTTATAAATAAGGAGACTATATAAGCATCCTTGCCGTCCGACTTTCCTTCGGCAGTGATAAAGGTTGGCAACTTCCGATAGTTCTGAACGACACCTTCCGCCCATTCGCGGCGTGTCTTATCGAAGAAATATTCTACGGCGGGACGCATTTTTGTGATGCACTGGTCTATTTCTTCCACAGAAGAGATATCAGAAATATGCTCTTCCATCTTCTTTATCAAGTCCTCCATCGCACGGTCCTGCTCTTCAAACTGACGGACCAACGCTTTATGTTCGCTTTCAGGGAAGGGGTAGCGTATCGCATAAGCGTACGTTATCTTACCGGACTTCTTATCACGGCGTTTCTCCCAGTACGAACCATCAACTTTAGAAAGTGAGATTCCCTTGATAAAAGGCAAAGAAGCTGCACGGGTAGAACCTTCGGCCATATACTGATCGACAAACTCCGTGATACGGTCACCGTTACCGGAAGTCTGTTTCACTGTATGCGAATCCGAGAACTCGACATTCTGTGCCACAGCTTGAATAATCTGTCTCTTCACGCTTTCCAGGCATTGCTGACGCGCCTCTTCCATCGAACCAGTCTCAGCAGAAGCCACGATATAGCCGGACTCCGCAGACTCATACCAGACGGGAGCTTTCTTATCACTCTTCTCAACGACTTTATATGCCTGGGCAAACAATGAAACTGTTCCCATGCAGAAAAGCAAGGCAACCGTAATTCCTATTCTTTTCATCTTCATAAGCGGTTTTCCTTTCTTTATTTCCAATCAACGGGCAGATTATGGATAATCACTTTACAGTTATCCACCGTCATTTCTACATACGAAAGTGTAGCACAAGGAGTACTGACACCTTTGATTTCGAACACCTTACCTATTCTGACACCTTTCGGCATCTTGTTTCCATAAGTCCAGGAAGTACAGCCATTCGTCTCTATCTGAGAGAAATTAGTAAAGGTTGCACCATCCGGATCAATCGCTGAAGTCATACGAATAGTCGCACTGTTATTCGTCACACCTGTATTGGTGAAGCGGGCATAGACACGAATACTTTCAGCCGTTTCATTGCCTTCACAAGACACCAGTTCGAAAGAAAGGTCATTGCAGGAAACCGAAATCTTACATTCGGGCAAAGGAGACTTCTCAGGCTGCACGACAACCGGTTCAGGAGACGTCACAGGCTCTGTGACAGGAGTAGGTTGCACTTCCGGAGCAGGTTCCGGGGAAGCCGGTTCTTCGGGAGCCGGTTCAGGAGTAACAGGTGATTCTTGCGGCTCCCGCTTCCCTATCTTTTGCAATATACCCAACACTTCATCGTAGCAAGGTACCGTTTCGGGAACTATAGACAAATAATCCGCAGCTTCATTCAAGAGCCCGGCATCTATCAGCACCTCCGCTTTTTTAATGATGACAGGACAATTCTGCTGGTAGAAATCAGCAATACGCTTACGTGTAGTGCGGATGAAACGTACAAAAGCCGGATCGGTAACCTTGATGCCGGAGATAAGCGAAGCAATCGCATCGTCCTTACTCCCAGTAGCGTCTCCCTGTACCTCGATAACGGCCGTTCCATATACACTGTCGTCATACTTATTGCGGGCAGTCAATGAAAATTCACCTGTAACCAGCGTCACGTCCCGCAGTAATCCTTCCGTCTTCTTCGTCTCTCCGAGAACAAGTTCAGGCTGAATGACGAACGCATTGTAAAGTGAAGCAGTTCCGGCATTATTGCGGGCAATAATTTGCTCCACTTTCAGTTTCAGTGCATCCATGTTCTTCTGGCTTAATCCCTTCTGCGTGGGCGTACCCGCCACAAAATGAATGTTATCCTGCGCCGCCGCACCCAGCGAAACGAGCAGCAGTAAAGCCCATAGAAATCTATTCTTCTTCATAAAATGCAGATTTATTTAATGGTTACAGTCAACCCTTGCCCCATTGTAACTACAGAGGCAACATATTCTCCCCCTAATTTCTCATCGAGGAAGTTCTTCAGTTCGGTACTGAAGCGGGAAATGGTATAAGCGCGTCCCTGCGCTTCATCCCAAATTGGCACTTGCACGGACATATCGATCACCTTGTCGTTGCTGCGGCTCATATCGTAAACACCATTCAAGGCATGAACCTGCAACCAGTCTTCCAATACGGTCTTGAAACTTGCGCTTCCATCGGGCAACGGCTGGTCAAAATCCCAGTCGGTGATGGATTTCGCCAGTACCATTTGGATAGCCATCTCACGACCATTCTTCACAATGTCATTGAAAGAGGCCTGCAACTTGGTAAAGAACTCATCTTTTACCTTTTTGAGAGCATAGTCCGTCAGCTTAATGGTATCTGTAGTGACGTACTTGCCACTTTGGAAAGTGGCGCTTGCCAGATTGCCTGCCGTCTGAAATTCAGTTGCCGTCAGCTCCAGCGACACTTCGCTTTGACGTCTTGTATCAGTGGTTGTCATCACTTTGGCAGTCACAATGATATCCGCGCCCATATTCTGAATCATCTTAGTTACGGCATCAGACTGAGTACCGGCTGTCAGCACGTCATTCCGTTTCGCCCGTTTCAGTTGGGCTAGGAAATCTTTCGTCTTATATCCGCGTGAACTGAACTCACTGGTCATTTTGCTCACGGCATAACTCAACATCTGATTGTGATCCAGGATAGCACGTATATCTTCATCTTCCCTGGTATAAGGAACCACCGTCACCGTAGGCAAACTTACCTGGCTGTTGGGAGTGCCCACTGCCATACCAAGATTAGTCTGCACCTTATTCCGGTTCAGATCTTTCTGCAAAGCATCGAACAGAATAGTCATTTCCACCGTGCAGCGGTATTGCTTACCTTGTTTTTCCGGTCCCTCCGTAACTGTATAGTCCTTAACAAACACGGAATAACGGTTTTCATCGAAAAAGCGGCGGTCATAGTCAGGTTTTGCAGTAGAAACCATCGGATTTCCCTTATTGACTCCATCCACCCCCGTATAGAATAAGGTATAGAAGGCAGACTTCAATGCCATATTTGCCGCCTCTTTCTTCTTCTCACTGATACCCAGGGCACGGACAGTCAATGTGTTTCCCTGCTGTTGCAGAAAGACCACTTCACTGGAATAATTCTGTCCGTAAAGAGTGGCGGACAGAAATATTCCCAAAAGAAACATAAAACAATGCTTCATAATAACTGTATGGTTTTATTAGTTGAAAATCCCGCCCATCAATGTCTGTTCGCGGGAAACGATCTTTATCGGTTGCTCATCACGGATGGCTTTCATGATTTCTTCACCACCCTTCTGCACCTTACACAAAGAGATATCATCTCCTTCAACCGCCTTCACGGTCAAACGGCCGATTTCCTTCTTGGCTTCGCGTCCGGCAACTTCACGTATGGCATAAACAGTAAATTTCTGGGCTTCTTTCACACCATTCATGGAGCCGAGGTTAATGTACACTTCCTCTGCCTTGCCCTTCTTCTCGCTATTTACTTCAAGGATAGTTCCTTCCATTTTGAAGTATTCATCCACAAAGTCGCGCATGCTGTATACCGCACTTTTGATAGTGTTGGCAATGGCTTCTTCCTTATTGCCACCGGTTCCTCCGGTCAGTCCGCTGTGCTGGAACGTCTTTGTACCGATCAATGTACCGTTCTTCGGATTGATAACTTTCAGTGTATAAGATACTGAGCCATCATAATATCCTTTTCCATCTCTTGTCTTATAAGCAGCAGTCATAGAAGATACCTGACCTGTAATGATGAACTGTGCCCCCAATTCTTCCATCACTGAGAGGCGGTCCATTTCATTATCGTCACCCGAAGAGATATTAGCAGATGAGCGACGTTGCGATTCAATACGCAAGGCATCCTGTGCATCCACATCAATCAGAATCACACGTTCCATCTTCTGTATACCCTCAATCACCGTATTACGCAAGCCCTCTACCCACGAGAACGGTGCATCGCTGGATCGTTTGAAATAGTCAATGAATACCGTAGGTTTTCCCTTCGGCTCATCAAAGTTCTGGCAATAACCGGCAAGTGAATATACCACACAAAACACTAAGAGTACAATCTTTCTCATAAACTTCTTGAATTATATAATTTAAACTTCTGAACTTGCATCTTACTTTAATTTTTCAAAAATAAACATTTGTTATCAAACCGCAAGAGCGTTTACGTTTATTAACTCAAAAAAGAAATACAATCACGGAAAACAGTGACAAGAAAGTAGATAGCAAATGGCAGATAGGGAATAAATAAAGAAAGAATAAACTCAATGTAATTTTCATTCACATCAGAGCTTATGCTTCCCTAAAAAATGATCTAATTTATTTTATCATTCACTTTCATTCCAGCCTGGATTCTGTATCAATGCAGGGTTCAAAGCGATCTCATCCGTGGGGACACAATATAAATAGTACTTATCTAACCAACCGTAACCGGAAGATACAGGATCCGGATAACGATAAATAAATCCGGCACCGGTGCGTGGCGCCGTTTCATTTTCACCGACAGTCTGATATTTAACGATATAATCTGCATTTCCGGATAAATCTGTACATGTTTCATCTATCCACATACCTTTCTGTTGACGGTTCACATACCATTTCGCACATTTCCAACGACGAACATCGTAGAAACCAAAGCCTTCACCCATCAATTCCACCATACGTTCACGACGGATTTCCCATAGTACCGGTTCTATTGATTTTCCGGAATCGTCGGTACCTCGCTTCGGATCGAAACTATCATTAATATCAGCTACTCTCATAACAGCCACTCCAACACGTTCGCGCAGCTTGTTAATCGTACGATCTGCAATTTGCTGATCAAATTCACCCAATTCATACTTACATTCTGCATAGTTCAACAAAATTTCCTCTATTTTAAAAATAGGCAAGTCTGTACTATTCAAATTTGCCGATTGGTTTCTATCCCAGTTATTATAACATTTCCAGAAATAATAACCACTGTTACAAGTCTGAAAAGCCCCATTCGTTCGGGTCGCATTGCTCAGGTGAGGAGCTTGATTCATAGGAGCATC
>OLIX01002846.1_pt1 | contig 12137 bp, 10 predicted proteins | sample 1601331 | NCBI WGS metagenome assembly OLIX01 (sample SAMEA2452120, study PRJEB22498) | human gut metagenome | biome: human feces; feature: human gut; material: feces | place: Australia | collected 2012 | reverse complement strand
TGGAGGACAGTGCTATCCGGGAAGGCTTTCAGAAGCTCAGACCGGGAACAGAATACGGTGCCTCGTATTAGTGTTCTGGACTTGTATGAGTTCAAATATCTGGCACGGCCTGCACAGATGGCAATGGCAGAACTGAAAAAGCTCTTTGATGTGCTGGAAATCAATCCGGCTCTGCTGGACAACCCGAATGATCGTGATGAGGGTGTGAAGCAGTTGTTGAAAAAAGCGCAGGAAACGAGCAACTCTGCTGTTCTTGCGAACCAGAAGCTGAACAATGGATTTGAGCTTTGGAATGAACCGCTTGTGGATGCGCAACATTTGATTGCTATGCAGAAAGCCTGTGCAGCAGTTAAGGATGAATTCAGCAATTATTCTGCTCGGTTCAATACCCCGGCGAAGCTGAACAACTTCACGCTGACCTTTGAGGAAATTGATAAGCTGGCGGAGCAGATTGCACTGATCAAGACGATTACGGAATATGTGACCTTCAAAACGGATTGCGCAAACAATGTTTCCTATCTGAGCAACATTGAGTTCATCGACCTTGGCGCGAACTTCAAACAAAAACTGGAAGCTGCAAAAGACGAATTCCGTTCTGCACGCGACAGCATTCTGACCGGTACATCCGGAGATGCAGCTGCACAGAAGGTAAATGCTGCTCTTGAAAAGGTTAAAGAAGAGTATATCGGCATTTATTTTGAAGAACACAAGAAAAAACGCCTGGACATTGACGATGCAAAACGACGCGGTAAATTACAGGAGAGTTCCGTACTGGCAAATCTGCGTAAGTTGCGTGGCGTTGAAATCCTTTCGGCAGCCAAACTGACAAAGATTGAGCAGGACATGGCAAACTTGAAAGTCTGCTATGAGCTGACACCGACTGAGCTGAAAACAACTCATATCTGTCCGCATTGCCATTATAACCTTGGTGATCAGGTTCCGAATGTCGCAGGTCAGCTGGATAATCTGGATATTCGGATTGATGATCTGATGACGGAATGGACGCAGACTCTGTTGAATACGATTTCTGACCCGATTGTGGCAAGCCAGAAAGAGTACCTGAGTGCAGAACAGCAGAAAGCGATTGATGATTTTATTGCTTCCGGTACTTTGCCGAAGCGTGTTGATGATTTCTTCATCAAGGCGATTCAGGCATTGCTGAAGGGCTTTGAACCTGTGGTAGTGGATGCAAAAGATTTGATGGATAAGCTGACGAAGCTGCCGCCGATGGATGAAGTTAGCTTTAGGCAGAAGCTGAATGAGCTGATTGCTGGTTATACCAAGGGCAAAGACGAAGGCAAACTCCGTATCATTGTCAAATAAAATTGTGCAAGTGCCGCTTGCACAATTTAGAAAACGAAAGTGAGGAAACAGCTATGGAACGCAGAAAGCTGACCAAAGAAGATATAGATAAAGTGCGCAACATCGAAGGCTTTCCCATCGGAACGGATGAGGATATCATCGCTCTCTCGGATGCGCCGTTTTATACTGCCTGCCCCAATCCCTTCATCGAGGACTTCATCAAAGAGTATGGTGCTCCGTATGATGAGGCAACGGATGATTACCATCGGGAGCCGTTTGCTGCGGATGTGAGTGAAGGAAAATACGATCCCATTTATAAGTTGCATCCATATCATACAAAGGTACCTCATAAAGCAATTATGAAGTATATTGCTCATTACACAAAGCCGGGCGATTTAATTTTTGATGGATTTTGTGGAACTGGAATGACAGGAGTGGCAGCACAGGCACTTGGAAGAGAATACGATGAAAATGCACAAATGGTAAAAATGGAATTACCATATATAGATTTGGGAAAAAGATATGCTATATTGGCTGATTTATCAGTTGCCGCAACTTTTTTTGCACATAATTTCAATTCATCCATTGATGCACATGGATTCATGGACAAAATTTCTCAGATAAAATCAGAAATTGAAAAGAACTGTAATTGGATGTATGAAACAGTTCATGTTGATGAGGATGGCTCACCTATCAAGGGATTAAACGGTGCTGTTATTAAGGGGCAAATGAAATATACAGTCTGGTCAGACGTTTTTGTGTGTCCGCATTGTGGCAATGAATTTGCTTTTTGGGATGTTGCTGTTGATTACAAAAAAGGAAAGGTAAATGAGAAATTTTCTTGCCCGCAGTGTTCAGTTGAACTGAGAAAAAGAGACTGTGACCATGCGCAAGAAATAGTATTTGACGATGTATTAAATAAGACAATAAGTAGATATAAGCAAAAACCGGTAAGTATTAGTTACGTTGTTCAAGGAAAAAGATACGAAAAAGTGCCAGACACTCAGGATATTGCTCTTATGGAAAAAATTGAGCATATGAGTATTGATACATGGGTGCCAAATGTTCGTATGATTGAGGGGAGCGAAGCCCGAAGAAATGATTCTGCTGGTATTACCCATGTACATCAATTTTATACAAAAAGAAATTTGATTACACTGTCGTATTTTCGATCTTTGATTGAACCAAGTGATCCTTTAATGTTTGCTTTAACTAAGGTGGCCAACCAACTTACCAAAATGTACCGATTTACATATATGAATGGCTGCTGGGGGGCAGGTGGCGGTCCAATGTCTGGTACGCTTTATATTCCGTCGCTTGTTAAAGAATTAAATATGGTGACTTTTTTAGAAGAAGCTATTGAACTGCAAGGAAAACGAACTGAATTTAATGGAGAATCAACGTGTGTTACTACCCAATCCAGTACTGATTTACGGCAGATTTCCGACAATAGTGTGGATTATATTTTTACAGATCCTCCATTTGGCGATAACCTAAGCTATTCTGAATTGAATTGTATTTGGGAAGCTTGGCTTGGTGTTCAAACAAATAATAGTTCAGAAGCAATTATTAATCTATCACATGGTAAGCATTTGACAGAGTATCAGAATTTAATGGAACAGTGTTTTTCCACATGTTTTCGCATACTTAAACCAAATCGCTGGATTACGATAGAATTTCATAATTCAAAAAATTCTGTTTGGAATGCGATTCAGGAGTCCTTATTAAAGGCGGGCTTTATTGTTGCTGATGTTAGGACGTTGGATAAAGGGCATAGCAGTTTTAAGCAAGTCAATTCACGAGGCAGTGTAAAACAGGATTTGGTTATTTCAGCATATAAACCGAGGGAAGCATTTGTCAAAGAATTTGAAAGCAATGCTGGTCATGATGAAACCGCGTGGTCGTTCGTAAGACAACACCTGAGTAATTTGCCAAAGGTTGTGGTAAAGAATGGATTGATTGAGATCAATCAAGAACGACAGGCATATTTGCTGTGGGATAGAATGGTTGCTTATCATATTATGAAAGGTCTTCCGGTTCCGATGGATGTGGCGACATTTTATGCCGGTTTGGATTCCAAGTTCCTTAAACGCGATGATATGTATTTTTTGCCAGATCAAGTTAATGAATATGATACGGCAAGAATAAAGGCTGATATTGAGCCAATACAGATGGAGATGTTTGTTACGAACGAAAAATCTGCTATTTCTTGGCTATATCAGCAATTGGATGAGCAGTTCTGTGGCCCGCAGACCTATGCTGAGCTTCAGCCGAAGTTCATGCAGGAAGTCAAGGCAGTTGATAAGTATGAGCAGATGCCGGAGCTTGCTACTATTCTGGAAGAGAACTTCCTGCAAGATGAGAATGGTCGCTGGTATATCCCGGATGTGACCAAAGAAGGCGATTTGGTCAAGCTGCGCGAGAAGAACTTGTGGAAGGAATTCGAAGGCTACATGAACAGTAAGGGTAAGCTGAAGCTGTTCCGCTCGGAGGCTATCCGTGTAGGCTTCTCTCGCCTTTGGAAGGAAAAGAATTATAAAGCCATTGTTGATATCGCAGAACGTCTGCCGGAGCAGACCATTCAGGAGGATTCCAACCTGCTGATGTACTATGATATCAGCCTTGGGCGTGTTTGATAGGAGGGATTTAGTTTGAAATTTACGGAATCTATGCTGACGAATTATTCTCAGCCTCTCAGTGCAACTGAGGATGGACAGTGCAAGAACGCAATCCGTATGGTAGCCGATGCGTTGAAAACACTTGGATTTACCGATGATAATGCGGCCATTACACCGCTGTACAAAGAAGCAAATGGAATAAAAGAGTTATGTCCGAAACCGAGTGACTATACGAATCTTTGTAACTTCATAGAGCAGTTGGCTTCTTTTTACGAGTATGAGTAAGGAGATGGCAGCGAATGAACGAACGGATACAAAAACTTATAAAACCAGGAATAATCATAGCTGCTCTCACATTTGCAATTTGTTGCTTAATTAAGAAGCCGCAGGAATTTGGAGACTATACATCTAACGTTAGTTATGCTGTGACTGTGGTGACGCTTATCTTTTATATTTATGAAAAATGGGCGTGGCGAATTATTCCTTGGAATCGGCCTCCAGTTTTGAAAAAACAATACAGCGGAACTATTCGTTATACATTTACGGGAACAGCAGGCGAAAAACCAATCGGTATTCAGATTAAACAGACATGGTTGGGGATTGATATAAAGACTAACACGGATATAAATTCAAGTGTCACGATTACAGCAGCGATTGTGAGTGAATTCGGACAAGATGTTTTGTACTACACCTATATGACCAATCCGTCTGCTGCAACGCAGAAGAGTAATCCGATTCAACATGGTACATGCAGAATGGTACTTGAAGGTGATAATAAAACTATCCGTGGAAAGTACTGGACTTCGAGCAACACAACAGGCGATATTGAATGGAAAGCAGTAGAAAAGAGGAAATGATGTAATGCACGCAACAGGTGATTTCGTTTTTGATACAATAGAAAAAGCAAATGTGCAGGTTTTGGAGAAGATCGAAGCATGGGGCTATACTTCCTATAAGGTTTTCAACCCAGCAACCGGTCGGGTGTATAAGGCAAATGAGGAACAGCTTAGCTCAACGGGCAGTTCCATGCAGTACGATGAAAATTATCTGCGCTATGTTACGCTGCTCTCTAAAATCAAAAACGAAACTGCCGGTGGCTTTCTTTCTTCTCTTGCCAGCGGAATTATTCCCTTGCCGCACCAGCTTCATGTGTTGAACCGCGCAATGGAGACCAACAACATTCGCTATATTCTGGCAGATGAAGTTGGTCTTGGTAAGACGATTGAAGCTGGAATGATCATCCGTGAATTGAAGAGCCGTGGTCTTGTCAGTAGGATTCTCGTTGTGTGCCCGACCGGTCTGGTGACCCAGTGGGCAAGCGAGATGCAGGAAAAGTTCCATGAGAAATTTCAAGTGATTTTACCTTCCGATTATGATACGATTCGCCGCCTGACGGATAATGATGATGTGTATGGTCAGTTCGATCAGGTGATTTCCCCGATGGATTCTATCAAGCCGATTGAAAAACACGCCGGTTGGAGCGAGGAAAAGGTTGAAAAGTACAATGAGGAACGAATCTATTCCATCATCAACAGCGGATGGGATCTGATCATCATAGATGAGGCACATCGTGTGGCAGGTTCCTCCGGCGAAGTGGCTCGCTACAAGCTGGGCAATCTGCTTGCACAGGCAAGTCCGTATCTGCTGCTGTTGTCGGCAACACCGCATAATGGCAAAACGGAGCCGTTTTTGCGTCTGATTCGTTTGCTGGATGCGGATGCTTTCCCGAATGCCAAATCTATTGTCCGAGAACAGGTTGCTCCATTCCTGATCCGCACGGAAAAGCGCGAGGCCATTGACAATAATGGTAATCTGCTGTTCAAGAACCGTATCACGCATCTTGTAACGATTTCATGGGACGAACGCAATAATTTGCAGAGGGAACTGTATGAGATGGTCAGCTCCTATGTCGCAAAGACCTATAACAAAGCACTGCGCAATCGCAAGAAAAATATGTGCCTGATCTTCCTGTTGATTATCATGCAGCGCATGGTGACGAGCAGTACGGCGGCCATTCGACAGAGCCTGGAGCGCAGATTAAATGTTCTTCTGGAGCAGCGCACCTGCGTTGGTAATTTAAGGGAAGAGGACTTGGACGAACTGAACATCGAGGATGGTGTTGAGGATGCTCTTGAAGCGATTTCTCTGGATATGGAGTTGGAAATCGAGGAGCTGAAGCAGATCATCTCTCTCGCAAAACAAGCACAGTTCCAGAATCAGGATGCAAAAGTAGAGCCGCTGTTGAATGAGATTGATGCTATTCTGAGTGAGGATCGTACACAGAAGGTCATTATTTTTACAGAATTTGTTGCTACGCAGACTTATTTGCAGGAGCTGCTTGTGAATAGAGGATATACGGTAACGATTCTAAACGGTGGCATGAGCATTGACGAGCGAAATGCTGCCATGCAGGAGTTTAAGGCCAGTACCAGTATTTTTATTTCGACAGATGCCGGTGGCGAAGGTCTGAACTTGCAGTTTGCCAATATTATCATCAACTATGACCTTCCGTGGAACCCAATGAAAATCGAGCAGCGGTGTGGTCGTGTTGATCGTATTGGTCAGCAGAGAGATGTACATATTTATAACTTCATTGTTGGGGAAACAGTAGAAAACCGTGTTCGTGAAGTGCTGGAAGAAAAACTGTCCGTTATTCTGAAAGAGATGGGCGTTGATAAGTATTCGGATGTTCTGGACAGCGAAGTGGCAGAATGTGACTTCACTGATGTGTATATGCGCTCTATTGGTCATGCTTCACAGGTAGAGAAGAATCTGTACCCAGTTGAGGCAGAGATGAAGCAGCAGCTTACGAATGCGCAGAAATATAAAGATGTGATTCGAGAAGAGAAAGACTTGACAAAACTTGTCGGAACGGAGTCGAATTTCGATGTAGACAGTGCGCTCCGCACAATGCTGACATATTATGAGTGCTGGCAAGGGCATGACCCGCGCTTGATTGACCGCATCAGCATTGCAGATGAAGAAATCACACAGCATTTGAAGACGGAGTTGGTGCAGGATCGGACTGCACCGCTTATGTCCATCCAGATTGATAACTTCCCCAATGAGGAAGGTTATTTTATGCTTTGGGAGCTGTCTATCTCTGAAAAAGAGAGCGGAAAGCGGATTTTGCCGATATTCGTCAACAGTGCAATGGTATTGCGGCCGATGGCAGGAAAACGTATTATGGATGTTTTCCTCGATGGAAACAGCAAGCTCCGGGTTTCGTCTGCGTCGAATGTGGATGCGGAAATTTATTCTAAGCTTGAAAAAAGTTGCATGGATTTTGCCTATGACACATTTGTTGAATTAAAAGAGAAGCAGATGCAGCAGAATGAGGAGAGTTTCAAGAAATATATGTATGCTTTGGAGCTGAGGCAAGAGGCTGCGGAACATATTGGGATTGAGAATATCCGGAGAAGCCGCCTGCAAAAGCTGCAAAAAGAAAAGGCAAACATTGAAGCACAGCACAGGAAAGGCTCACAGGTATATCCGGATTTTAGGTTAATTATGATGGCAAGATTGGAGGCGTAACAGATGTTTGGAGACTATGTGTTTGAAAAAACAGCTGCACAGTATACGAAAAAAATGATGCTCGTTGATGCAGATCATCTGGAAGAAAAAGCGCATTATAGCGCGGTGTTTCAGGCACATGGCTTCAGGACTGTTGTGTATACTGATGATTTGAACTTCCGGGTTAATAATACAAGCCTTCTAAATGGAGAGGAAAAGCTTGCGATTCTGGTGCAGCCGGGTGTTTATGTGCCATATGATATTCGGAAAAAATGCCGGGAGGAAGAAATTTCGTTCGAGTCATTATTTCCAAAGTTGAATAGCGCAGTTTTGCGAGAAAGCAAAAATCTGGATTTGGAACTGCTTACGCTGGCATATCAGACTGATTTTGAGGAATACCATGAACGGAAACAGACGGAAATGTTTCTTCGCCTCAAAATGTATGCTCAGAAAAATGTTGAGCTATATTTGAGAGATTTATACGAATGTGCATTAAACCAAGCGAAAAGTGTTGAAGATTATAGGGCTTGGTTTGAACTTGCGGAGAAAAAAGCAACGATTGATGTAACCGCAGCAGAACACAATGTTGACATTGATACTTCGGAATTGAATCGGGCGTTCTGCGCCTATGCGATGAAAAATTTTGGAAAGCTGTCTTCGGAAATCAACCTGGAATCACCGGTCATGGTAAGCAGTGTCATGGATTATATCCATGACCATAGTGAAAAGGCTGCCATTATCGTAATGGATGGTATGTCAGAATTTGACTGGACGATATTGAAAAGATCGTTTGCGGGAATTTGTTATCGCCAAAGTGCTGCCTTTGCCATGATTCCATCTACGACATCTATTTCTCGCCAATGCCTACTGAGTGGAAAATATCCCAGTCAGCTGATTGAACCGTGGAAGCAAAGTAAAGAGAAGAATGAATTTTACGAATGCGCAAGAAAATATGGGTATAAGGACAATCAGATAGGCTACGAACGAGGGTATGATGCAAGCTTTTCGGCGTTTGTAAAGTGTGGGGCTGTCATCATTCTTGATATTGATGAATTGGTTCATGCCCAATATCAGGGACGCATTGGAATGTTGAATGATGATACGGTGCTGATGAAACAAAATAAGCTTGCTGAGTTGACCAAAAGATTGTTGCAGGATGGCTTTGATGTCTATATTACAGCAGATCATGGAAACACGCCTTGTACAGGACTGGGACGATTGACCGGCTCTGGCGTTGAAGTCGAAACAAGAAGCCACAAAATGGTGGTCTTGAAGGATTTTGCTAATAAAGACAGTTTGATAGAACGATACGGCCTTTTGGAATATCCGAAATACTACTTGCCCAAAGATTATGACTATCTAATCTGCAATGTAGGGGATTCTTTGGATATCAAAGGTGAAAATGTAATGACGCATGGCGGGATTTCGCTTGACGAAGTGGTGGTTCCGTTCATAATCGCGAGGACGGAGGATTATCATGGCTAAAATGGTTGGTTTGTCAAGGAAACTGAAATTACCTTGGCTGAAATATACGGTTGATTTAGTGGCGGACGGCACAGCGGAATCGGAGATTAAAGATAAGCTCAATGAGTATTTGAGCTATGAGATTGATAGCCCAACGGTTCTTCGTAAGACCAGAGAGATTTTGATGAACATCTGGGTTTATGACAATCCATACAGCTCCTGCTTAAAAAGCGAGGCAGTACAGCTGATAGAAAAGTATCCGGAATATGCGGTGAGTATCAACTGGTGCATGATGTTGGCGGCATATCCGGTGTTTCTTGATATGTGCAAACTTATTGGAAAAATGTCGGAATTTCAGGATGAAATAACACTTGCCCAGTTAAAGCAAAAGCTATTTGATGAGTGGGGAGAAAGAACAACCTTATATCATTCGATTGATAAATTGATTTCAACATTGAAGGAATTCGATGTGCTACGCTGTGAAAAACCGGGAAAGTATCACATCAACAGGATGACAGTAAATAATGAACAAGTCAGTGCATTTATGGCATATGCAGTGATGAATATTGATGACAGTGGATACTACTCTTTTCAGGAATTGAATGATTCAGTATATCTGTTTCCCTTTGAATATCATGTTGAAAAGGAAACTATTGTTTCAGATGACAGATTTTCAATCAGTACATTTGGTGGTGAGATTTCGATATCTTTAACTTGAAATGAAATATCCGGAAAAGGAGATTTTTATGGCTGATAATCGAAAGAAAGCCTCGATGTCACAGGTTCTGACAGATATAAAGCCTTACATAACGAAAAAGTTTATGGCGGCTCCCTGTGTTAAGGAGCAAGACATTCAGGCTATTTGTCAAATTCTCCTGCCCAGATACAAGAATGTACAGCTTATGCAGGGACTGACCAACAACAAGCCGGATTTCAGAATTCAGGTAAAAGGTTTGTTCGGGACAGAAGAGAAACGGTTTGAAGTGGTTGGCGGTGATAAGAAAAGACCAGCAACCAAGAAGAAATCCGACCTGGGCTGGATTGATCGGCTGGAAGAAATAGATGCTGCATTAGATGATTTTTGATGGCGATGCAGTGTGGAGGAGGTGCGGCTAAGTGACCTGGGCTGAATATTATGAGCGATATGACGGATGGCAGGAAAGTACTCAGTATAGCCGTCTGGCCTCTATCAAGGACTTCGGACCGGATGGAAGTCCATCTGAGGAAATATGTGACTGCATTCAGTATGTGGATACGCGCACAGCGACCAGCATTCTTCGCAGAGCATTAGCAGCGGGAGTCCGGTTTCGAGCCGCGGAAGTTGCGGAGATTGCAGATAGCGGGCAAATCGAAGATGAAGAAGCACTGGAAAAGTTAATTCAGACAGCTGTGGATGCTTATACGGGGGAACAGCTGGATACGCTGCTGAGCTGTCTTCCTGATCCGGAACCGGTGTTTGAGTTGATTGATAAGATTACTTCCAAACCAACGCACTTTACAGAGGAGGATGTTCTGACACTGCTTCCTAATCTGCCAGATGAGGAATCCATCTATCAGTTGGTCAACTCGACAGATGCGATTTTCACAGAAAATGGGCTGAATAAATTATGTGATTATGGTGTGGACGAGTCTCTGATTAGGAAGATTTCAAAGCGCAGTGGCATTCCGTATGCTGATCCGGATGAGCCTGACGAGGAAATTTCGCTTAAAGAGGCACAACCGAAGAAGCCGGGACTGTTCAGCAGTATACTAATGGGAATGGCTCTGGCTGGCAGTCCTAAGCCTAAAAATACAGGCAAATGCACGGGAGATTGTGCTCATTGTCCTCCCCACTATGGTTATCGCTATGGGCGATGGTATTATGGACATGGGCATACACATGGCTGCGAATTCTGTGGAAATGGAGGATGCAGTGGGAAGTGCAACATAGATTGACTTCGCTTGCAATGTGGAATGACACGCCAAGAATTATTTACATGGATACGCCAGCAGTACGGCACAGAGCCGGAATACCCCTGGCATGACTGGAATGCGGTGCTGCGGCACAACGACAATAACAAATGGTATGGTGTAGTTCTGGAAGTATCTGCTGATAAGTTGGGACTGCCGGAAGCAGGCATCATTGATGTCCTTAATGTGAAAAGTGATCCGCTGCTGATCGGCTCTCTTCGTGGGCAAGACGGCTATTTTCCAGCCTATCACATGAATAAGGAAAAATGGCTTAGTATTCAGCTTGGCAAACCAGAACTGGATGATGCCATCAAAGACCTGCTTTCTTTGAGCTATGAGCTGACGGCACCGAAGAAGCGCAAACCAAAGTCATCAGCAAAAAATCCGGGAGATTTCGCAAATGGCAAAGAAAAAGAAACTGACGAAGGCTGAGCGAAAGGAAGCCCGCCTCCGAAAAGGCAAGCAGTGGCTGCTCACCTATACCGGCTCACCGAAAAAGATGAACAAGCATTACCGGGAACGCTTTCATGTGGATGCTGTGACTGCCGCTAAAGATTTGCAGGAGCTTGGAGTCAATTATACACAAGAGCAGCTTGACCAGATTAAACAGGCTGAAGAACAGCGGCTTCGGCAGCGGAGAATGGAGCGGGAAGCGAAAGAACGGGAACGGCTGGGAGAACTGTATGAGGACTGCGATGGTCGTTTTGCCTTTATCGCCGGATATACAGATGGCGGCGCACCGTATGGTGTGATGTGGGAAGAAGTCGGCATTGATCCGGGACTGCCGTTCGAGGAAAAAGTGAAGCTCTATCACATGCAGGTGTTAGACTGATAATTGTGCAAGCACCGCCTGCACAATTCGCAACAAAAAAAGAGGAGCCAGTCCAGGCTCCTCAAATGTACATTATTTCAAAAAGTTGCTCTTATGTTCCAGTGCGTGCAGATTATAGCCAAGTGTTGCCAGGTGCGCTACCTTCAGTGCAACCAGATTGATGTCGGTGGACATCGCGCTGGCGATCTGCTCGGCTGTGTATCCATATTCATAGATGTAGCGAAGGACTTCATCGCTGTCCATCAAGATTTCCGCTGCTACGATGTTGGCTTCATATTCCGGTTTGGATTTCATGTCATAGAGCATGAATTCATGAATCGGGGTGGTTTTCGCCATATTCCGGTGAAGCTGGTCATGCCCTAATTCATGTGCGCACACGATGCGCAGCATATTTTCATCCAGGCTGTTATTCAGGAAAATAAAGCGATTTCGCTTAATCACCCGGTACATTCCCTTCA
>OLIX01002835.1_pt1 | contig 12162 bp, 9 predicted proteins | sample 1601331 | NCBI WGS metagenome assembly OLIX01 (sample SAMEA2452120, study PRJEB22498) | human gut metagenome | biome: human feces; feature: human gut; material: feces | place: Australia | collected 2012 | reverse complement strand
CTCTGATGAAAAGCCGCTATAGTGCTTTTGTCAAAGGCCGCCCCGATTACCTCTTAAAAACCTGGCACGAGAGTACGCGTCCGCACGATTTGGATCTGTCTGAGCCCGTAAAATGGTTGGGACTTGAGATTTTGTCAAGCGAGGTACACGGTGATCACGCTACGGTTAGTTTCGTTGCTCGTGGAAAAATCAATGGAAGGGCCTTTAAGCAGGTCGAAAAGAGCCGTTTTGTGAAGGAAAATGGGCAGTGGTTTTATCTTGATGGAGAAGTGAGCAAATGACGCTTCAGGAAAACCCGAAATGGATTTTAGAAGGCGCGCTTCTCACCAGTGATGTCCCCCTGTCGGTTGCGACTCTGAGAGAGTGTTTGGATAAGCGCTTCACAAAGGCTCAGGTATTACAGCTTTTGGATGAACTTCAGACTGATTGGCAAGGCCGGGCGTTGGAGTTGCGTGAAGTGGGTGAAGGCCTTTGGCGTTTTCAGTCGGTTGCCGCTATGCGGGATATCCTCAGAAAACTTCATCCTGAAGAAGCGCCGAAATACACGCGCACTATCAAGGAAACACTTGCGGTGATTGCCTATCGGCAGCCTGTCACCCGCGGAGATATTGAAAAGATCCGCGGTGTCAGCGTGAATCCTAATGCTATTAAAACGCTTTTAGACCGCAATTGGATTGAAGTGATCGGACGGCGGGAAACAATCGGTCATCCTGAACTCTTTGCTACTACGAGGCAATTTTTGCTTGATTTAGGCTTAAATTCTTTGCAGGATTTACCGAGTATAGGCCCCGAAGAGGAACCTCAGCTTGAAGCTTTTGAATTATTCGAGGGGCAAACACAAACGGAAAATAAGGTCTCCAGAGCGGGCAAACTCAATGAACTAAAAGGTTTGGATGCCGAACACGCCCGATTGGAAAGCTTGATTGAGCCGTTAGATTTTGGAGACGATAACAATGGTCATTAAAAAAACGACTCTCAATAGAAAACCGATGGCAAAAAGAACGCCGTTTAGGGCACCTACTGCTAAAAAACGCACCGTTGCTCCGAAGCCATTGCCTGTAGCTGAGGCTTCGGTTGATTTATCTACTGTGCAACTGGGTGAGGCAAGTGAGAAGCTGCAAAAAGTGTTAGCTGATACTGGAATCGGATCCCGTCGCGAGATGGAAGCTCTAATTGCCACGGGAGTTGTGACAGTAAACGGTGACATTGCAAAAGTTGGTGACCGAGTCCGTGTTAATGATCAGATTCGCGTTAAGGGACGCTTAATAAAGCGTGCAGCATTCGCTGGCGAGGTGCCTAAGGTGCTTTTGTACCATAAGCCTGCCGGTGAAATTGTCTCTATGGATGACCCACAGGGTAGGGCTAGCGTTTTCGATCGCCTCCCTAAGCTCAACGGTGAACGCTGGATTGCAGTGGGACGGCTTGACTTTAATACTGAGGGAGTTTTGCTTTTTACGACAAGTGGTGCGCTTGCCAATATGCTTATGCATCCGCGCTATCGTATTGAGAGAGAATATGCTGTGCGGGTTCAAGGCGAGTTAAGTGAAGAAAATAAATCTAAGCTTTTAAAAGGCATCAAGTTAGATGATGGGTTAGCTTCTTTTTCTCGAATTGAGGATATCGGCGGTGTGTCAACAAACCACTGGTACCGTGTGACATTGGCCGAAGGCCGAAATCGTGAAGTCAGACGTATTTTTGAAGCTGTTGGTCTAACGGTTTCGCGTTTGATTCGTGTGCGATTCGGTGCGGTATTGTTACCTAAAGATTTGCCTCGTGGTGCAAAAATGCGACTTTCTGACGACTGGGTCAAGGGTTGGATAGAAGATCTAAAGAGTGGAAGCGCTCGTGCTGGTATTGTGCCCAGCAGTGCTAAAGGGCAGTTGCAAAAAGTGGGCACCCGTATAGCCAAAGCTGGAGTCGGGGCCAATAAAGGTGGGCGGAAATTTGCCGGCAAAAAAGATGTGTATGAAAAAGGTTATGAGGGTGTGGCAGAATCGAAAAAACGCACGGCCCGCCGTGTCATAAACGTTAACAAAACTGCTCGGGCAAGCAAGCGCACCGGCCGTTAAAATGTGTACGACATTTTTGCATTAAAGACTCATGAGTAAAAAAACTATCGATCGCGTCCCAATTTTCAACGATCCCTATGTCAGACGGTTGATGTCTTATTTGCCGGAGCACAAAAAAGAAATAGCTTTGGCAATTGTCTGCATGATTTTAGGGGCGGCAAGTTCTTCTTTGATTGCTCTTCTTTTGGGTAAACTGACGGATTTGGGTTTTTATGAACATAATCCCAATATTGTTTGGCTTACACCAATTGGCTTAATCGGTATTACGATTTTGCACGGCGGAACCCAATTTTTATCCAATTACCTCTTGCAGCGCGTAAGCCAACAGGTCCTTGTGCGCATTCGCCGCCTGATGTTTGAGAGAATGATTCAGTGGTCTTCTCAAATGTATCAGCACTATATGTCGGGCAAAATTGTCTCCAAGTTTGTCAATGAAGCTTCAAGCGCTTTGGGAATGGCAGCTGAAATTCTGACAACCTTGGTGCGTGATTCACTGCAGATTATCTCTCTAGCCTGTATTTTGATTTACCACAATTGGCTTTTGACGTTGGTCACTCTTGTGGTAGCTCCCTTGCTTGCTCTTGTTTTGAAGTGGGTGAGTAAGACCGTGAAGCGCCTCACGATGAGTTCTCAAAATACGCTCGGCGAGATGAGTGTCGCTATTCAGGAAGCCTATGAAGGGCAACGCGTTATCAAAATTTATGACGGTTATGAGTACGAGAAAAAGCGCTTTGGCTTAATTAATGAAAAACTCAAGTCTTATGCCGTGCGTATGCAGGCAGTAAAGTCTTTGGGCACGCCTTTGACCCAACTTGTGACCATGATCGGCGTGTCGGTTGTCGTGGTGTTTGCTCTGACTCAGGCCCGTTTGGGGCAGCTCTCTATGGGTGAATTTACGACTTACCTTTCTGCCATGCTCTTGATGATGCCAGCTATTCGTCACCTTTCTAGCCTAAACGGTTCTGTGGCTCGTATGTCTGCTGCCGCAGAAAGTGTTTTCAAGATGGTCGATGAACCCGCTGAGGAAGATACGGGGACTCAAACCTTGGAGCGTGCAACTGGTGCGGTGAGTTTTAGAAATGTTTGTCACACCTATGAAGGTGCCTCTCACCCTGCAGTGGAAAACTTTACGCTCGATGTCAAGCCCGGAGAAATGATTGCTCTCGTAGGATCTTCCGGTTCCGGCAAGACCACTCTTATTAACTTGATTCCGCGATTCTGGACAATGAGCTCAGGCGATATTTTGTTTGATGGAATCAGTCAGAAAGATTTAACGCTAAAAAGTCTTCGCGCTCAAATCTCTCTAGTGAGTCAAGATGTTGTGCTCTTTGACGATACGATTGCAGCCAACATCGCTTACGGAGTCAGAGATAAGGTGACCGATGAAGATATCCGTAAAGCCGCCGAAGCAGCTTACCTTTTACCTTTTATTGAGTCTCTTCCCGATGGCTTTAATACTCGCGTTGGTGAGGGCGGCGCTAAATTGTCAGGTGGTCAGCGTCAGCGTATTTCCATTGCCCGAGCACTATTGAAAAATGCTCCGATTTTGCTTTTGGATGAGGCGACCAGTGCTCTGGATACAGAAAGTGAGAAGTATATTCAGGCCTCTCTTGATGAGCTGATGGTCGGACGCACGAGCTTTGTGGTTGCTCACCGTCTATCAACGATTGAAGGGGCAGACCGTATTGTCGTGATGAAGGACGGCCATATTGTAGAGATAGGAACCCATAGGGAGTTGCTTGATAAGAATGGAGTTTATGCCAATCTTTACAAGATTCAGTTTGCCGATAGATACACGCACATTCATGCTTAGCTCAATTGATAATTAGCTTTTGGCAAATAAAGAAAACTGTCTAAGCTGGTACTAGAGCAAAGGCCACGAATTAATCGTGGCTTTTGTTCATTTTGGGTTTTGTTTGTCGCGATAGATACAGATAAATGCTTAAAGCAGTTAGCGAAATTTAGTCGGTGATATTAAGCGAAGTCTACAATAAGCTTAATATGAAAAAGGATTTCCTATGGCAATTAAACGTTTTAGCTTCGCTTACGGTTACGGTGTAAAGTCTTTCGATTACGAAGAAAGCGATATTTTAAAAATAGTTCATACAGAGGATTTTCCGCCTATTAAAAATCTTGAAGAAGAAATTAAATTGGCGATTGAGCATCCGATAGGATTGCCTCCGCTCTCAGAAATCATAAAACCAGGTGATACAGTTGCTTTTATTTGTAATGACCCGACTCGGGTTGCTAATAGCAACGAATTTATGCCGGTTCTGCTAAAGGAAATGAATCGTTTAGGTGTGCCAGATGAGAATATGCGAATTATTTTCTCACTGGGTACGCATCGCATTATGAGCCAAGAGGAGATGGTGCAGCAGGTTGGCTCCGAAGTGGCCTGTCTCATTAAGATGTATTGCAGTGTGACTACTCACAATGAGGACTTTCAATACTTTGGCGAAACTAGCCGCGGCACACCTGTTTGGATTAATAAGCTTTTGTGTGATGTAGATCACATAATTATGACCGGTACAATCGTTCATCACTATTTTTCAGGTTACGGCGGTGGCCGTAAGGCGATTTTGCCTGGATGCGCAGCTATGGAGACTGTTCGCAAAAACCATAGTTGGATGTTGGATCCTCGTGCTCAATTAGGTGTGCTCGACGGCAATCCCTGCTATGAGGATCAAATTGAAGGCGTATCGCTTTTTGCCAAGGGGCGTTCACTTTTTCTTTTTAATGCAGTGTTAAATGCAAAAAGAGAGTTTTTAAAAATATTTACCGGTCACTACATACAGGCCCATAAAATCGCCTGCCAATTTGTTGATCAAGTTTACGGCTGTGTCATTCCAAAAGAGGCTGATTTGGTCATTGCTTCCTGCGGGGGCTATCCTAAAGATATTAATGTCTATCAAACTCAAAAAACAATGGACAATGCCGTGTGTGCAGTTCGAAAAGGTGGAGTAGTGATTTTGCTCTCTGAGTGTATCGAGGGTTCTGGATCAGAAAAGTTGGAAGAAACATTTAAGCGCCTGAAAACAGCAGAAGCAATTCGTGAAGAACTGGAAAATAACTTCCAAATTGGTGCAAATAAGGCTTATGCCATCACGCACCCACAAGCCAAAGCGGATTTTATTTTAGTCACCAAGTTGAATAAAGCGATGGCTAAAACGATGCATTTTTTAGCGGCAACCGATACAGTTGAAGAGGCTCTAGCAATCGCTAAACAAAAGCTAGGAGACCACCCCTCAACAATTCTGATGCCAGACGGCTTGCTTACAGTACCGCGGTTAGGTAAACGTATAAACGAATAAAGAACTATCTAAAGCAGAAGTTCTTTAGATTAAAGTTTTTTTGAAAATTGTGGACCTTCTAGAGTATTTGGGCCAACGAAGAGACTGTATCTATATGCCCTTCAATCAAAATCTTTGGATATTGCCCCTTGTAATGACGGCTTGCATTTTGCTTGCTATAAGTTCCTGGAATACGTACACATACGTTGTATACAGGTTTGCCATCTACTGTTTGAATACCGGCACCTTTCAGATAGCCATCGACTTGAGTCATGATGTCTTGATCATCAAAACCCCATTGAGTTTTTAGCCGTTTATGAATTTCAGCAGAACGACGGAATTCTTCTCGTGATGGGGAAGCGATTCGAACGAGTTCCATGTGGGTATTAAAGCGCTCTTTTGCACTTTCTGGACTGGATAAATCTTGATAGATCTTCTGAATTTTTGTGTCTTTAAGAATCGTATTTTGTGATTGAATCACTGAATCAGAAACATTAGGGACAACAGCCCACGAGGCGCTTGCCCAAACTGCTGCCAAAACGGCTAAAGTACAAGTCGAAATTCTCATTGCAACTCTCCTAAGTGTTGAGTTTTGATTCATCTTGTATAAGTATGAATTGAAAAAATTATAGGAAATACAATGAGCTAGTAACTATTAATTCATATATCATATATATGAATTTATGAATGAACTACCGCGCACTTACGTGCAAGGTTTCTTGGGAACGTATCCCCAATTCTAGCCATTGACGACTAGCCGCACCTGCATGCAGATTTAGTACAACGGCGGGCGTGTCCACTAAGACGCCCCCATCGAGTTCGAGTAACTGTTTCAGCCACTCATCCCCGAGTTCTTTTCGACCTATATTGGTCGCAGCATTGATGTCAGCATTGATCAACAGCCCACGCGATCACGTTCACCTACTGATATCCATCTCCGCGCTTACGCACGGGGAATTCCCTGGCATACGTTAAACAATTATTTTTTCTGATCAGGACTGACAAAAAGAGAACAGGAATCTGCCCCCGAAAGTCTTCAGGCTAAAATCGAACTCCCAAAATAGCGAGCGTCAGTGGAATCAAAATAGCTGAGAGCATAGTAGAAACGAAAGTAGCGTTACTGGCTGCGCCCTCTTCACTTCGAAATTCTGAGGCCATCAAATACACATTGATAGCAACAGGTAGCGCAGCGGTGAGCACGCAAGCGTTGGTTGTCATCTCATCAAGTCCGATGAAACAGGCAAAAATATAAACAAGAATTGGATTGACGATGATCTTAAGGCTTGAGATTGCAAGTCCTTTAGGCAGTGCGGCTGAAAAGCTATGCTGAGCCAAGCCCATACCGACGACAATTAATGCAATAGGAGTAGTCGCCAAAGAGATGTAGTCTAGCGTTCGCAGAGCAAAATCAGGTAGAGCCCGGCCTGTTAGTCCCCAGACACTTCCAGTAATGATGCCGAGCACGACCGGATTTTTTAAAACTTTAAGTAACGAGCGAAAAATTTTTCCCCAATCTTTAAAGTTTTTGCTCTGACCGAATTCAACGCTCGCAATTGCCGAAGTCCAAAGTAACAACACGCTGAATATGATCAATAAACTGATGGTTGGCATCGCTTCATTGCCAAGACTGACTTGCACGATGGGGATACCGAGCTGAACATTGTTGCCAAAGATGGCCGCCATGCCGAAAATAGTCTTGCCGGTATTGTCGAGCTTGAAAAAGCGCCCCAGCCCTCTGCCTAAACAATAGACAAAAATGCAGGAACCAAAAAAAGCAATAAGTACCCGCCAATCCACAGGGGGCATTTTTGACAGATCACTCATTAGCGAAAAAAGCATCGCCGGCATTAAAAAGCGAAAGGTAAAGCTCGAGAGTGCATGAACGATATTTTGCTCAAAAAGTCTGCACTTAATCAGCACCCAGCCCAAAATAACCAGTAGAAAAAGTGGTAAACAGAGGTTAAGGTGATAAAGAAAAAGGTCAAACATAACGAAACTAAAATGGGCAGGGAGCCTCAATCGTTAAAAGTTGACCCGTCGAAGGGTGAATAAAGCGAATAGCCTCAGCGTGCAGATAAAGCCTATCGGAAGGGTGTCCGTAAAGATCGTCGCCGACAATTGCACAGCCAAGTCCCTCGGCATGCGCTGCATGAAGCCTTAATTGGTGTGTGCGTCCAGTTTTTGGATAAAAAGCGACTCGAGCTTGTCCTTTCTCATTGATATTGAGGACTTTAAAGAGTGTTTCTGCGGGCTTGCCGTACGTGTATTCAATCATTTGCCTCGGTCGCTCATAAGGATTTAGGCATAAAGGCAGACTGATTTCTCCCTCATTTTTTTTTAGGAGTTTTTTCAAGTAATGCTATGTAGCGTTTACGAACACTTCCATGGGCAAAGGCAGCTTGAAGCGCTTTATGGGTCTCTTTATTTTTTGCAAAAAGCAAAACGCCGGAAGTTGCCATATCCAGACGGTGCAGTAACATCGGTCCAGTTGCCTGCGGATAAAGCTTCATAGCGATTGAGTATAAGTCGTTGACGGGAAGTTTTCCCGGAACTGAGAGCATGCCGGCGGGCTTATTAAAAGCAACAAGATCGTTATCTTCATAAACAATGTCAGGCTCCCAGTTTTTAAAAGTATTTAATGCCAGCTGATTTTTTTCAAGACGCTCGCCTTCTAAGAAAAACTCTAAAAGCTTTTCATGACGCTCACGCGTGAAAGCATAAAAGGTACCCTCTCCACGGGCATCGTAGCTAGCAACTGGTCCCCACCAAAATTGTCCCATTGCAATAGGTGTGACACCCTCACAATAAGCCTCATTAAGCAAGGCAGGCAGCGCTGATCTCAAAATGGCTTTCAGTAAATCTTCTCGGTTAAGGTAGCCGGATAACAATTCAAGAAGTGAGGCTGAACGCAGTGTTTTATTTTGAATTCGAATGCTTTCAAGACGTCTTTTCCACTCGTTTTCAACTGCGACGTGAGTGCGGTGCTGAAAATCTGATCGCGCAGCCTCTTCTGCTTGAAGGGCAAGAATGTACTTTAGCTTTAACCGCTCAAGTTCGCCCGAATCAAATTGACTCGATGCAATCAGAGCCTGTCGATTAAATACCCCGCTTGCACGCTGTTGCTGACGGTGCTCTTTTCGAGCTCTGGCTTCATCTTTGAATCGAAGATATTTTTCCTGAGCCTGGAGTTTTTCCTCAAAAGCCTTTTCAATGCGTTCGGTATTAAGTGGTTTGAGCTTTTCAGCAGGCAACTGCTGCCAAAATGTTTTTTCAAAATAAGAATCAGGAGTGTCAAATTGGTCGCAGGCTGTAATAAAACCCAAGCTCTGGTCAGCTAAACGGCAAACCAGAACAGCAACCAGGCGACCGGCCTGGTTGTGGGCAAATTCATCCAAATGTTCGCGCACTAGGCGCGCTGCCTCAATGACTGAGGGATGAGGGCTGTAGTGATACGGGTAGGTGAGCACGCCGGCGTTATCAACGTCAGTACAATGCTCGAGCTTTTTAAACATATTTCAATCAAAAATTCTCTTTATCCGAAAGTCTAGCAAAAGAGAGAATACAACACGAAAAAAGGCTCCGCTAGAAGCTGCAGAGCCTTTGGGAAATGAGAAAAACTAGTCAGACATTAAGAGAGTCCAACAATTTTTCCGTTAACAACATCGATGCGAAGCGCGGCTGGTTGTTTGGGTAAACCCGGCATACGCATAATAGCCCCTGTTGTTGCTACTACAAAACCGGCACCAGCATTTAAAATCAGGCGTTCAACAGGCAGGGTGAAGCCCTTGGGGGCACCCAACCAAGTGGGTTCGTGTGATAAAGAGTAAGGCGTTTTAGCCACACAAACCGGTAAACGATCAAAACCCAACTCTTGAATTTGCTTCCAATCTTTTTTCGCAGCGGAAGATAACTCAATATCTTTAGCACCGTAAACGTTAACAGCAAGCTTTTCCAATTTGGTGAGCACATCATCATCTGGCTCATAGGAATAGTGCAAAGGTTTGGTTTCTCCAGCTGCGGCCTGCATTACGGCACGAGCCAATTCTACAGCACCTTCTCCACCTTTACTGAAGCCATCGCAGACCGCAAAACGAACACCTTTTTCTGCACAGCGGTTACGGATAATTTCAATTTCTTCGTCAGTGTCGGTAGCAAAGTGGTTTAAGCTCACCACAATTTCAGGTCCGAAATGCTTTAAATTCTCAATGTGGGCATCCAAATTGCATAGACCTTTTCTCAAAGCTTCTGGATTTGGCTTGCCAATATCGGCAAGAGGAACTAAACCGTGCCACTTCAAAGCTTTGGTCGAGGTCACTAATACAATGACAGAAGGATTAAGGCCGGCGGCACGGCACTTAATGTTGATGAACTTTTCAGCACCTAAATCGCTGCCAAATCCGGCTTCTGTAATCGCCCAGTCACCCAAGGTCAAGGCTGCTTTAGTTGCTACGACAGAATTGCAACCGTGGGCAATATTGGCAAAGGGACCGCCGTGCACGAAAGCAAGGTTACCTTCAATCGTTTGAACAAGATTGGGTTTCATCGCTTCCAAAAGCAGGGCCATTAAAGCACCTGTTGCACCTAATTCCTTACAGGTGTAGGCCGAGCCGTCGCGTTTGATGCCGATAACAAGACGATCGATGCGGGCACGTAGGTCATCAAGGTCGTTTGCTAGGCACAACACAGCCATAAGTTCGCTGGCAACAGTGATATCAAAACCGGTTTCGGTCGGAATGCCGTTTGCAGGACCGCCCAACCCTGTGATGATATTGCGCAGCATGCGGTCATTGACGTCCAAAACACGACGCCAAATGACTGTCTTTAAATCCACTTGTCTTTGATGGCGGGCATTGTCAATCATAGCGGCCAAAAGGTTATTGGCAGCAGTGATTGCGTGGAAGTCACCTGTAAAGTGCAGGTTAATGGATTCCATCGGAAGTACTTGGGAGTATCCGCCGCCGGCGGCTCCGCCTTTCATACCAAAGGCCGAGCGAGGGCTCGCGCAGTGCAACAACAGCTTTTTCACCCAAGCGTTTTAAACCTTGAGTTAGTGCGATAGATGTTGTGGTTTTGCCGGAACCAGCAGGCATGCCGGAAGTGGCCGTGACCAAAATAAGTTTACCGTGAGGCTTACGGTCTTTGTGTAGGCAAACTTTGGCCTTGTCACGTCCATAGGGTTCGAACTCGTCGTCGGACAAGCCGGCACTGTGAGCTAAGTCATCAATGCGAATCAATTTCGCCTCTTGGGCGATTTCGATATCAGATTTCATGAGACTCTCCAAAAGATAAAAGAAAAAAACAAAAACAAAACCCACACAGTCTCAATGAGTAAAACTCAACGAGACAGAGAGCAGACAAGGGATTCTGAAGTTGTCTGCAGGATAATTTTTGATGGGAAAAGTATGCCTGAAAATTAGCTCGTAGCGTATAGAGCATCAAATATTTTTCCTTCTGACAAAGCATTTTCTCTGTATTTTTGATTTGAGTTGGATTTCGTTAATCTGTTTAGCGTTAGACTTAAAAAGTATGGCAGCTCGTTCTGTTGCTTGGTTTCTTGAATAAGGAGAGTTTTATGTGGGATCTGCTATTGAAAGGCGCCACAGTTGTTGACCCGCTAAATCGCATTGAGGCGGTCAGAGATGTGGCAATTGAAAACGGCCAGATTGCTGAGGTGGGAGTGGATCTCCCCGGGGGCGCTGCCCGAGTAGTCGAGGATTATGCCGGTAAAGTGCTTCAGCCCGGTATAGTGGACAGTCACGTGCACCTAGGTGAAATGTGGGGCTCTCCTTTTGGCTTTAAGATGCTAGCTATGGCCGGTGTGACTACGGCTTTGGATATGGCAGGTCCCTTAGATAATGTTTTAAAGAATATTCCAATTTATGGAGCAGGTATTAACTGCGCCATTCTTCAGTTTGCCTCGCCTCCGTTTACCTTTAAGACCAATGAACCTTCTAAAGCAGAAATGGATGCGCTTATTGATCAGTCCATGAAGGAAGGTGCTTTGGGCGTGAAGCTTTTGGGTGGACATTATCCGTTAAAGCCCGCGGTATCTTCTTTACTAATTAAAACCGCATTGCAACACGGAGCCTACATCGCTTGGCATGCAGGTACAAGTGAACATGGCTCTAACATTGAAGGTATGCGTGAAGCTGTCGAGTTGAGCCAAGGCAATTTCTTGCACTTGGCCCACATTAACGCTTACTGCCGCGGAGCCATTCGTCCTGAATTGGAAGAAACCAAGGAGGCAATTGACTTACTTTTAGCTAATGATCATATTCATTGCGAAAGTTATATCTCTCCGCGCAACGGAACGCGCCTGACTTGTTTCGAAAATGGCAAAGTGCAGTCCAAGGTAACGGGCAACTGCTTGAAGCGGTTTGGCTTTACAGATGATCGTGAGGGTATTGAAGCGGCATTTAAGGCTAACAAGGTTTGGGCGGTTTATGATGCGGGCGGCTACTCTGACCTCGTGACAGGTGAAGAAGGGCTGAAGCTTTGGAAAGAAAATAACACCGATGTGGGCGGATCCTTTAACGTTAATCCCCCGCTTCCTCGTGTGTGGTTAGCTCAAGCAAAACGTCCTGACGGCAGCTTTGTGGTTGATGCGATATCCACCGATGGCGGCTGCATTCCGCGTAATGTGATCCTGCAACAAGGGCTCTCTCTTGTGAAGTTAGGCATTCTGACTTTGTCAGAATTTGCTGCTAAGACTTCGCTAAATCCCGCTCGTATGCTGCGGCTAAAGAGTAAGGGCCATTTGAGCGTAGGGGCAGATGCTGATATAACGATTTATGACTATGATT
>OLIX01002830.1_pt1 | contig 12201 bp, 11 predicted proteins | sample 1601331 | NCBI WGS metagenome assembly OLIX01 (sample SAMEA2452120, study PRJEB22498) | human gut metagenome | biome: human feces; feature: human gut; material: feces | place: Australia | collected 2012 | reverse complement strand
TAGGCAGCCAGCGCCACAGGAGGCGTAATATCCGCCACGATGCCGAAGTAGAATACGAACATATGCGCTGCCAGTACAGGCACATCCATCTGGATAAGAGCCGGTGCAGCAATGGTGGAAGTAATTACGTAGTTAGCGGTTGTAGGCACGCCCATACCGAGGATAAGAGAAGTAAGCATGGTAAATACCATTGCCGGCATAAGATGGCCGCCTGCAAGATCGAGCAGTGCGGTTGCCATTTTAAGGCCAACGCCGGTTTTGGTTACAACGCCGATAATAATACCGGCGGTTGCGCAGGCAATAAGTACGCCCAAAATGCCTTTGGAACCGTTAATCATGCCGTTTACAAAATCTTTAAAGGTAATGCGGGTTGATTTGCGCAGGCAGGAACTTACAATTGCAAGCACAATGCCTACCAGAGCCGCACGCATCGGAGTATAACCGTTGGTAAGGAAGTAAATGATAGCGATAAGAGGAATTACCAGATGTCCTCTTTCTACGAAGATGGATTTATAGCTCGGCATTTCGTCGCGGCTCATGCCTTTAAGGCCGAGTTTCTTGGCTTCGAAATGTACGCCCAGCCAAATGCCGGTAAAGTACAGAATAGCCGGAATAACGCCTGCTTTAACAACTTCCATGTAAGGAACGCCTACGAATTCAGCCATCAAAAAGGCTGCCGCACCCATTACCGGAGGCATTAACTGGCCGCCGGTAGAAGCCGCAGCTTCAACGGCACCGGCAAAGTCTTTGCCGTAGCCTAATTTTTTCATCATCGGAATGGTGAACGAGCCGCTGCCTACTACGTTGGCAACGGAGCTGCCGGATACGGTGCCTTCCAAAGCACTGGAGATAACCGCTACTTTAGCAGGGCCGCCGGATGCCCAACCGGCAATAGCGTTGGAAATATCAATGAAGAATTTGCCAAGGCCGGTAGTTTCAAGGTAAGCGCCGAACAGAATGAACAGATAAATGAAGGTTGAAGATACGCCCATCGGGGTACCGAAAATGCCTTCTGTTGTGTAATACAGGTAGTTAACAAGTTCATGCAGGCCAAGGCCGCGGTGAGCAATAATGCCCGGCAGCATGCGTCCGAACAAACCGTACAGCACAAACAAAATGGCAATGGTAATCATCGGCCAGCCAACTACGCGGCGTGCGCCTTCAATTACAAGCAGCGTGCCAATCAGCGCTATAATATAGTCCGTTTCGTTGTTCATACCTGCACGCAGTACCAAATCGTGGTAGAACACAACTATGTACATCGAAACAGCAACGCCTACAACGGCAAAGCCAACGTCAATCCAGTTCATTTCCTTACGCGACCAGGACTGGCGCATCGGGTACAGCAAAAATACCAGCGCAAAACCAAAAGCCAGATGAATGGCTCTTTGCAGCTGCGCGTCTAAAATACCAAACGCTGCAGTATAAACCTGAAAGATACAGAAAACAATGCAGATTGCATTAATAATCGTATTCCAAATGCCCGTAAGTTCCCTCTTATCCGATTCTTTATCGTATTTTCTTAAAATTTCTTCTGCGGAAAGCTGGGCCTTTTCAATATCGTCAATAATTTCTTTCTTTAAATCCATTACATCCACCTCTCACAAACAAATTTTATAAAAACAAACTCATTCCAGCCAGTAACGGTAACGCGGTTCTGCTTTTATGGTAAGCAGCGTGCCGTGCCCGAACATCTTACATAAATCATATACAGTTTCATTATGCAGTATTTTGGGGCTCGCCTGCACTGCGGGCCGCATTTTTATAATTTTATAAGGCCGGTTTAATGTCAGTTTAAAATGCCCGTCAGGCAGCGCTTCAAATTTCCCTTCAGAGGCCGAAAACGGAAAGCCGCACCCCTGCGACTGGTAAATGGTATGCGTTAAAACCATATCGTCCGCGCCGTTAACGGTAAAATTATCGCGCCACAGCGTAAGCTCATAAGAATGTTTGAATTCCATCTGCCAGGTTTCCCCGGGTTCAACCGCAAAACATGCTTTTGCACCGCGCTCCGGCAGCATGGCAACTACAAGCTGCGAAGCATACCAGTAAAACAAACATGCGGCGGCAATAACGCTGCATATAAAAACCGTATATAATTTAGATACACCCCGGTTACCGAGCACAAACGGTGACCGGGGCGTCTCTTTAAACCACATTGTTATTTTTCTTTAAAGAATTTTTCAGCGCCTGCATTTACAGGAATGGACATGCCATCCATAGCGCTTTCTTTAGTGATTACATTTGCTGCGGAATGAGCTGCTTTAAGACGGTCGAGGTTGGTGTAGATAGCCTTGGTTACAGCATAACCGGTATCGGCATCCATCTTGTCGGTTACAGCAAGCATGCAGCGTACTGCTACTGCGGAGCAATCGGCAGCCTGTTTATTATAGGTGTTAGCCGGAATGTTAACTTTGGTGTAGAACGGATATTCTTTAATCAAAGCGTCAGCTTTATCAGTTGCAACCGGAAGCAGAACTACATTGTTCTGAGTAGCAATATCCTGAATTGCTGCGGTCGGATGGCCTGCGGTTACGAAAGCAACATCAACGTTGCCGTCTTTCAGTGCGCTGGAAGCTTCGGCAAAGGAAAGATACTGAACGTTAATATCATCATAAGTAACGCCATATGCTGCAAGAATCTGGCGTGCGTTTGCTTCGGTGCCGGAACCCGGTGCGCCTACTGCTACGCGTTTGCCCTTAACCTGGGAAAGGTCGGTAATGCCGGTTTCGGCAAGGGTTACAATCTGAATGGTTTCCGGATACAGAGTTGCCAGGCCATAAAGGTTGGTAACTTTTTTGTCTTTAAACATTTCAGTGCCGTTTACGGCATAATAAGCGTTATCGTTCTGAATGAAGGCGATATCAACCTGCCCCTGCTGCAGCATGTTAATGTTGGCAATGGATGCGCCGGTTGCCTGTGCAGAAGCGTTGCAGCCCGGAATATTCTTGTTAAGGATATCCGCAATTGCGCCGCCGAGCGGATAATAAGTACCGGCAGTGCCGCCTGTTGCGATATTAATGAATTTCTGCGTTGCGGCTTTACCGCCTGCCTGGTCTTCACCACCGCCGCAGCCTGCGGCAAGTACAGCAAAGAGCATCATGGACATTAAAAAAGCCAATAGTTTTTTCATAGTTTTCCCCCCTGTAAATAGTGAACGAATATCCTTCTTGAATGTAAACAGGTATTACGCCACATTATTATGCTGTTAAATTCGCTTTTTTTTCACAAATTCCTGCAAAGTTGTTTTTATTTTCGGCATTTTATTGTTTGTATACAATATTCTTTTTAAATACATTTTAAAATTGCCTGTTTTATGTAAACTTTTGCAAAAAAACTGTAACTATGTTATCATTAATAAGTAAAAATATGTAAGCATTACAAACTTATAATAAAAGGATGTGTTATAAATGCAAAACAACAATGCTTATAATCTTCAGCTTGCCAAAACCCTTTTTGAAAACACTTATGCGGCAAGAGTATTAAACGACAACAAAGACGTTATCGGCAAGCTGCGTATTGTGCCCTGCCTGCCGCTTGACAGAAGCCTGCTTCCTGCCGACGCACCGCAGGTAAGCCCGTTTCTTCTGGTTATTGTAGACGACGCCGATATCAACAAAGACAACCTTATCGACTTTGAAGAACGCGTATCCCTGGCACTTTTAAAACGCTTCTCCACCGAAACCGTTGCTTTCCAGCACTGCCAGTTCTACTATCCTTCCCCGGCATTTATTTTTGAACAGCCCGGTGCAACCGACACTCCGCTGCCGCCGACCCCTGTAATGTAAGCGCAAACTTAACAAAAAATTAAGCATCTGCTTTGGAGTTCTTCTTCCAAAACAGATGCTTTTTGTTTTGCATGTTTTAATTTTCGTATTTATTGCAGTACACACGCGGTATGCGCGGGCTTAACTGGCAGGAAATTTCATCAGGATGGGTATTGGCAAGTTTTGCAATGTCAATTACGGTAATTTCATCATCGCCCTGCCTGCCGATAAGCACCACCTCGTCGCCAACCTTAACATCGGTTTCGCTGCCAAGGTCAATCATCAGCTGGTCCATGCACACGCGCCCTGCCACTTTATAACGCCTGCCGCCGATTAAAACTTCGCCGGTGTTGGAAAGGCAGCGCGGATAACCGTCCGCATAGCCGATAGGAACGGTGCCAATCCAGGTATCTTCATTGCACTTATAAGTTGCGCCGTATCCAACGGTATCGCCGGCCTTAATCTTGTGAATATGCACTACGCGGCTGAACAGCCCCAGCGCGCTTTCAAACTTAGGCAGCTTTGCCGCACGCTCCTTCGTTTCGGCGTGCCCTTCCGGCATATAGCCGTAAATAATCTGCCCCGGGCGCACGGCGTCGTAGTAAGATTCCGGAAAATACAGCGTCGTTGAGCTGTTGGCAGCGGTAAAAACATATTTTTCGGGCTGCGGTATACGCCTTACCATGCTTTCAAAGCGCTGCATCTGGCGTTTTACGTGCTCGTGGCTCTCGCCGTCAGCGCAGGCATAATGCGTAAAAAAGCCGTGCACGGTAATATTGGCATATTTTTTAATGCCCTCCAAAAATTCGGGTACTTCTTCCGCCTGCACGCCGATACGGTTCATGCCGCTGTCTACAGCTACCATTACGCTGGCGGTTTTGCCAAAACGTGCCGCCGTTTCGTCAAGCTGCTGCAAATCGGTCGATTCGCACACCGGAATGATGGAATCCGTATTAAAGGCGTCTTCGTATTCTTCAGGCATCAAAAGCCCCAAAAGGTAAATCGGGCACTTAAAGCCTGCCTCACGCAGCTGTTTTGCTTCGCTTGTTACGGCAACGGCAAGCGCCTCGTAACCTTCTTCCATGGCCATTGCTGCCACCTGCACAGCACCGTAGCCATACGAATTTGCCTTAACAACGGCGACGGTTTCGGTATGTTTAGGCACCAAAGCGCGTATGGCACGCAGGTTATGGCGCAAAGCATCCAAATATATTTTTAAATACGTTGTTCTCATCAGCAGTAAAACCTTCCTGACTTCCGGTTAAAAACCGTTTTTGTTATATCTCTATAATTATAATACAAATTTCACAAAATTGCTGTATACAATTTTAAAAATTTTAGATTTTTTGATTAGAATATTAATTCTATACTACTTGGAAAACTTTGCATACCACCATAAAAGTCATTAATTGTATATTTAGGAAATCCGTCATAAGATACTACATATTTTTCAGTAATATAATAATTATCATCTAATACTATTGGAGCAGATAACCAGCGGCGTTTATCATTATAACCTACTGTTTTTATCTCTTGAGTATCTAAATTATAAGTACAAATAGTTTTTAAGTCATTTCTCAAAAATAAAATAGTATTGTTATTTAATTCAACAGGATATTGTGCATCTTCAATCAATAACTTTACTTCTTTATTTTTATCAATACAATAAACATTCGTAATATCGTTGTCTTTTTTATTAAACAAGAAAATATTATTCTCAACAACCAGGCTGCTGCTACCATAATCTTTAATTACTAAATTACTAATTCCCGTTTTTAAATCTAATGAAACTATACCGCTCTTATCAGATTCTCTATTAAAGAAATAATAATAAAGTTTATTGTCAAAATATTTTAAAGGATAATAATTATCTTCTATTTCTAATTTTTTTATTACTTTTTTATTTCCCTCACTGCATTCTACAATATTTTTACTATCACTATTATAATTAGTTATAATTGCATAAATTTTATCTCCACCATTAACAGCACAAGCAGTTGTTACATGTTCATCTTTTTCTAAAGACAAAATCTCCTTCACATTTGTAAAAGATGCTCTACCTTCAAACAGCTCTATCAATCCTGTACCGGGTTGGAATTTGTTTAAAAGAAAATTCCCTGCCGATACCTGTCCGCTATATATCTTTCCGGCTTTAACATAAAAAACTTTTTTATCAGATATTTGAACAGGCAAAAATAAAACGCCAGCAAGAATAATAAGTATTATACAAATTACAAACCTATTTTTCATAATTTTCTCCGCACTTTCATTTTTATCATACCCGATATTCTTTTGCTGCTGCTTCTAATTTTATAAAATCGCAACACCTTTCTGACAAACTATCTGAACATCTTTTATAAAGTACCTGTTGATATAAAATTTTAGCTTTTTTAATAATTCTAACTTCGTGTTTTCTTATTTCTCTTACTTGTTCTTGCAGCAATGTTTTATACTGCATATCTTTAATATCTTTGTCAGGCAAATTATTTATATCAAATTCAATAATAGCCTTATCACAGACAGGTATCATATTGTTTAAATTAACAATACCTAGTTCACCATCTTTTAACTTAAAAACGTCTAACGATTTATTAGATAATCTTTTATGTTTAGGTTTAGGTGAACTTAGCGGCGCAAAATATTTAGTTCTATCAACTGTAAGCAACACACCTGCAAACGGCCGACGTTTAGAGTTTATATGTTCTTTAGGCACTCTGTTATCAACATTACTTAAATAATTTAAATAAATATCAGAAATATTAACTATTTTTAACATATATATTTGCACCCCAAAATAAAATAGGTGGATAAGCTTTCTTACCCACCTGGCTTTTTTGACCTGCACTTAACGGTAGCAGCTCACCGACTTTTTTAACCTACACTTTGCGGTAGTAGCTCACCGACTTTTTTGACCTGCACTTAACGGTAGCAACTCACCGACTTTTTTCATTTATATTATAATCTACACAAACACAAATGTCAAATTACATTACCGGCGCTTCTCCGCGGTGGCGTTTGTAGATAAATGCGGCAATGGCAAGCAGCACACAGCCGCCCAGCACAAACAGAACGTGCAGCGGCAGAAAGGTTGCAATTACGCCGCCCACCAAAGGCCCGACCATTGAGCCGAACTGCTGCGCCGAAAACAGCATGCCAAACACGCGCCCGCGCTGAGTGCGTTCCGTTTTGTTCGCCAGAATGGCGCTGATTGACGGGTGGATCCCTGCAAAGAACAGCCCCACCGTAAAATTAAGCACGGCAAACAGCGTCAATGAATCGGGCACGGACTGCAAAATCATTACAATGCCCGCACCGACGGATGAAAGTGACAGCGACAGGTAAAAGCCCCTGTTCTGCCCAAAGCGCCCCCAATACGGCGCGGTAATGGCGCTGGCAATGCCTACCAGCGAGAACACCAGCCCCGCAATGAAAATAATATTATCCGTACCGTCGTAAAGCTGTTCCACATACAGGCTGATAATCGGCTGAATCAAAAGAATTACCATCTGCACAATGCCACTGCAAATAAGCGCCTCGCGGATGGGCGCATTTTTTAACAGCGCCGTTGCAGGTTCGTTGGCGGCTTCCTCTTTGGAAGCCTTGCTTCCCGGCGGTTCGGGAATATAGAACCAGAACACCAGCGTTATCATAAACAGCACCGCGCCGCCAAGGTAAAACGATGTGCGCATGCCGAACGCCGACGCCAGCGCCCCGCCGATAAGCGGCCCGATGACGTTGCCGGCAGTCAGGCCGGACTGCAATATACCCAAACTCATACCCAGCTTGCCAACCGGCACCGACGATGTGGCAATGGCAAGGCATACCGACCAGAGGCCTGCGGCAAAGCCCTGCAAAACGCGCACGCCCACCATCTGCTCCGGGCTGGTTACCAGACCGCCCAGAAGGTACGACAGCGCCAACCCCAAACCGCTGCGGATAGCCATCGGCTTTTTGCCGTGTTTATCGGCCATTTTGCCCCAGATAGGCGCCATAATGCCGCCGATTAAAAACGTAACCGAAAACACAACGCCCGACCACATGGTAACCTCGCTCTGGCTTACGCCAAGCTCGCGCACCAGATACATCGGTAAAAACGGTATCAGCATTGTATAACTTGCCGACATAAAAACAACATTGGCAGTTAAAATTGCCAATATAATTTTCCAGTTTTTCAATATATAACCCCCTGCAAAAAGCAAAGCCGCCGTATTACGGCGGCCTGCGTAAAACTTAATTATTTGTTGCCGACTTCGGCTTCTACCCTTGCCAGGATAAAACACAAATCGGATAAACGGTTCAGCGCAATCAAAGCCTGCTGGTTAACAGGTTCTTCTTCTGCCAGGCGCAGTGCGCAGCGTTCTGCACGGCGGGTAGTAGTACGTGCTATATCAAGCGCAGCCGCTCCCAAAGTATCGCCGGGGATAATAAAATGTCCCAGCGGCTCAAGCATTGCATCGTATTTATCAATGGTGCTTTCCAGCATTTTTACGTGTTCCTCTTTAATATAGGGCTCCGGCAGATTCATGCTTGCAATATCGGCCATCAGCGACATTAAAAGCTGCTGAACTTTTAATATAGTGCCTTTTACATCCTGCCTTGTTACCGTAGCACGGGCCAGGCCCAGTGCCGAAGTAATTTCATCTACCGTACCGTATGCTTCCACGCGCAAGCTGTGCTTGGAAACGCGTTCACCGGTATAAAGGCCGGTAGTGCCTTTATCGCCAGTTCTTGTATAAACCGCTGCTTTAGTCATGCTGCCACCATCCTTCCGGAACAATCTCTCTTTTAATCTTAGTAAATTTCTTCGGGTTTGAAGAAGTTGTTGATTTCGCGTGCTGCGGATTCTTCGCTGTCGCTGCCGTGAACAATGTTTTCACCGATAGACAGTGCGAAATCGCCGCGGATGGAACCGGGTACGGATTCCAGCGGGTTGGTAGCGCCCATCAGGCCGCGTACTGCTTTAATAGCGTTTTCGCCGGAAATTACCATAGCGGCAACCGGGCCGGAGGTGATGAAGTCAACCAGTTCGCCGAAGAAGGGTTTGCCTTCATGTTCAGCATAATGGAATTTAGCCTGAGCTTCGGTCATTTTAACAAGTTTCAAAGCGGAAACTTTGAGGCCGCGGCGTTCAAAACGGGAAATGATTTCACCGATAAGATTTTTTCTTACTCCATCAGGTTTTACAAGTACGAGAGTTTGCTGCATTAAAAATCGCTCCTATTCTTCTTAATTATAATTTTTATACTAAATCGTTAAACGATTTTAGCCTTTTAAAAGTTCCTGGTATTTTTTGCTGTCCAGTTTTTCAATCATTGCGGTAATAAGTTCCACTGCGCCTTCATAATCGTCCAGATGAATAATGGACTGATGGCTGTGAATATAACGCGTCGGTATGCTGAAGGTTAAGGTTAAAACGCCGTCCCCATGCAGATGAATACGTCCGCCATCGGTAGCGCCGCCTTCGGAAATACTTATTTGCGTGGGTATTTTTAAATCTTTGGCAACCTTTGCCGCAAAATCGCGCAGAGCAGTGTTCGGAATCATGCCTGCATCAAAAATTGTAATGGCAATGCCTTCGCCTATTTTGGCAGGCGCAACATCATCTGAAACGCCCGGCGTGCCGCCTGCAACGCAGGTATCAATAACAAAGGCAACGTCCGGTTTTAAAAGGTTAACGCTGGTCTGCGCGCCGCGCAGGCCAACTTCTTCCTGCACTGTTGCCACGCCGTAAACGGTATTGCCGTGTTTTTTACCTGCCAGTTTATCCATAACGTCAGCCATTACAGCGCAGCCAATGCGGTTATCCCAGGCTTTGCCAAGCAGTGTTTTACCGTCGGCCATAACTGCCATTTCGGCATACGGCGTAACCGGGCAGCCTTCAAACACGCCAAATTTGCGCGCTTCTTTTTCATCCTTAACGCCGATATCAATATACATATCGCGTTTCTGCACTACTTTGGTGCGTTCTTCCGGCGTTAAAATGTGGGGCGGCTTGCTGCCGATAACGCCCACCAAATCGCCTTTGCTGCCGTGTACGGTAACGCGCTGGCCAAGCATAACCTGCTCCCACCAGCCGCCGAGGCAGACGAATTTTAAAAAGCCTTCCTTGGTAATATGCTTAACCATAAAACCAATTTCATCCATATGGCTTGCCAGCATAATTTTCGGCGCGTTTTCATCTGCCGAAGCATTGGTAAATACTACGCTGCCAAGTTTATCATAACTTACTTCCGCTTTGCCTGCAAGGCGTTCCTGCAAAAGTTCTTTCATTGGCGCTTCAAAGCCGGAAACGGCGTTTGTTTCCGAATATCTTTTAAGCCACGCCAGTTTGGTTTTTTTATCCATTTTAACGGCCTCCGTGTTTTCTCATTTCGGCAGCCTGTTCGCGCAGACGCGCTACACGTTCTTCGGTGCTGGGGTGAGTGCTGAACATTTGCTGCATGGTTTTTCTGCTGAACGGGCAAACTATAAACATGTGCGCCGTAGCTTCGGTTGCGCCCGGCATGGTGCGGCGCTGTGCATAAGCGTCAATTTTTAAAAGCGCGTCAGCCAGTGCGTCCGGGTCGCCGCTGAGCTCGCCGCCGCCTTCGTCAGCCATGTATTCGCGGGAGCGGGATACTGCCATTTGAATTAAGGCCGCAGCAATAGGCGCCAGAATCATAATCAGCAGAGTAACGATAAAGTTGCCGCCATTGTTGCCCTCGTCGTCGCTGTGGCCGCCGCCGAGGAACATGCCCCACTGGGCAATGGTTGTAATAATACCGGCCATGGTAGCCGCAATGGTGCTTATTAAAATATCGTTGTGCTTAACGTGGCTCAGTTCGTGGCCGAGCACACCGGCAATTTCGCGTTTGTCAAGCACGTCATACAGTGCCGTTGTTACTGCAACCGCAGCGTGTTCCGGGTTGCGGCCGGTAGCAAAAGCGTTAGGCACCGGGCTGTCGATAATATAAACCTTCGGCATCGGCAGGTTGCCGCGGCGGGCAAGCTCCTGCACCATTTTATATAATGCCGGCGCAGACTGTGCGTCAACTTCGCGCGCATTGTAATGCCTCAGCACCATCTTGTCGCTGTTCCAGTAAGCATAAAAGTTCATGATTACCGAAAAGCTGAGCATCACAATCATGCCCTGCAAACCGCCGAAATAATCGCCGATAAGCACTAAAAGCACGGTCAGTGCTGTCATTAAAAAAGCTGTTTTCATAATAATTTGTGTCCTCCTTCATTTCATAAAACAAAACACTGCAAAACATTTAAGGCAAAGCCCTATTAAATATTATAACAATTTTAAGATTAACTTTCAAATACCATATAAGCCATTAATGTAAAACTTCTGTGACAGGCACCAATTTCAGCCCCGAAGCCTTAACCTCGTCTATAACCTGCTCCCAGGCGTTAACGGTATGCGGGCGCGCATGGCAAATGGCAATGGCGCTGCCGTATTTATCGGCAATGGCCGCAGCCTGCCAGATTTTTTTTATTATTTCGTCCTCATTGGTGCTGTTATCAAGGAAAATATTGTTGCGCCCTGTCGGTACGCCCATGCCTGCCGCCAGTTTATCGCCCAGCGATTTGGCATAGGTATTGCTGTCTACAAAGAACAGCCCCTGGCGTTTAATTTCTTTTAAAACGGCGCGCATGGTACGTTCATCGCTCGTTGCCTTACTGCCCTGGTGGTTATTTACGCCGCTGATGCCCGGCAGGCTGTTAATCAGTTCGCCGGTAAGCTGCATAATGCGCTTGTCGTCCATGCTGGTAAGCACCGTGCTTTTGCCCTCGCTCATTGCCGAAGCGTTCATCGGCTCCATAGGCAGATGCAGCATGGCAACCTGGCCGCCGCCGTTAATTACATGCAGCGAATCACTGCTGAAATCACGGTACGGAATAATGGCAAAACTGAACGGCGCACGCAAATTTACAAGACGCTGCACCAGGTCTACATCATAACCGCAGTCGTCAATTATTACGGCAAGCCTGCCGTGGTGGCTGCGTGTTGTGGTTTGCTCCTTTTTAATATCCTTATCAGGCTTATCCAAATTAAGGTTATGGTAAAAATAAACCGTATCCGTAACAAATTCTTTGGTCCCTTCACCGGCTTTGGTGCTGATGGCAATATCAAGCCTTACGGAATCCCAGTCGTTATAGGTTGTTTCTTCCATACGGACGGTTTTTAATTTGCTGCCTTCCAGCTTGCCTGCAAGCCAGTTTGCAGCATCACGCAGCTGGGTATCGCGCGGAACGCCTATGGCCAGTTCACGCTTGTTCCAGATTACTTCTGCCCCGGAGCGCTGTTTTTCCTTCTGGCTGCTGCGTCCGTTATCGGTAAGCTGCCAGTTGTCACGGGTCAGCAGAATATCGTCAACGGCCTTCTGCGCCGATTTTGATTCCTCCAGCAATTCTATCTGCGACGGGCCGGTAATGCCCGTGTTTTCAA
>OLIX01002826.1_pt1 | contig 12219 bp, 11 predicted proteins | sample 1601331 | NCBI WGS metagenome assembly OLIX01 (sample SAMEA2452120, study PRJEB22498) | human gut metagenome | biome: human feces; feature: human gut; material: feces | place: Australia | collected 2012 | reverse complement strand
GGAGAATTCAGTGGGACTGAATATATGAATAAACACAGAATATTAGTAAATGGTAGTCAGGTTAGTACTACTAAAAAATCAAATAGTTCTAATGGAACTATAAAATTAACTTTTAAAGTTAAATCTTTAAGCTCAAAAATAAAAGCTAGAATTTATGTTGATGCTATGGGAAGAGATGTTGAATTCCAAATAATACCTGATTTTAGCACTGCAAAATGTGTACAAAAATACAGTAAAAAAGAAACTACTAAAACAGACAAAACTGATAAAACAAACAAAAGTGATAAAAAAGAAAATACAAAATCAGATTCTAAAAAAGAAGAATCTAAAAAAGAATCAACAAAATCTGATTCAGATAAAACTAAAGAAACTGAAAAAGTAGATACAGCTAAAGACTCTAAAAAAGATTCAGATAAAGAAAACGAAGAAAAGACTGAATCTAAAACAGAAGAAAAAGCAGAAGAGTCAAAAGAAGATACTAAAGAAGAAAAAGAAGATAAAACAGAAGAAAAAACTGAGACTGAAAAAGTAAGTGCAGAAAATACTGATGAAAAAAAATCTTCAAAAATGCCATTAATAATAGGTGGTGTTGCAGTTTTAGCAGTAGTTGGTGCGGTAGTAGTGTTTACTAAAAAGAGAAAATAGATGCGAAAAAAGATAAGTACAATTTTGATTCTTGTGGGGATACTTATGATAGTAATCCCCCAAGGATTAAAATACTATTCAAGACAGGTAGAAAATAAAAGCATGCAAAAGTTTAAAAGTGAGCTTCAAGACAAAAGTGAAAGTCAAGATGAGGTAGAAGATAATTATAAACCGGGAGATGAAATCGCGATAATGAGAGTAAAATCTGTAGGTTTAGAAACGGTGATTGTAGAGGGCACAGACACCAAGTATTTGAAATATTATGCATGTCACTTTGAAGGAACTGCTATGCCAGGGGAAAATGGCAATTTTTCTGTAGCTGGACATAGTAGCTATTTGTATAACCAAGTATTTAACGAACTGCATAAAGTAAAAATAAACGACAAAATAGAAATTGAAAACACAAAGGGCATATTTAAATATAATATAACAGAAATATTTGATACAGAGGCTGAAAATACTTTTGTTTTAGATCAGGATACAAGTAAAAAAGAGATAACTTTAGTTACATGTACTGATGGAGGAAAAAAACGACTTATTATAAAAGGAGAAATTAAAGAATAAATATTTCTTCATTATATTTCTCTTAAATTTTGAATCTTATTCAAAATATAAATTTGAAAATAATGACAATTAATATAAATAAATATTTATAAGACAGGAAAGAGGAACAAAATTGAAAAAGATTTTATGTTTAATATCGATTTTGATGGTTACTTTTTCAGTAATTGGATGCTCATCTAGCGAGGTAGATAGTTCTAAAGAACAAGCTACATCAAAAGATGAAAAACAAGTAGTAGTAGCTACATCAGTTGCAATTACTGAAATATTAGATAGGTTAGGTGTAGAAGTTAGTGGTGTACCACAAACTAGCTATGAACTTCCAGAAAGTGCAAAAGGTGCTACGGAAGTTGGAAGTCCAATGAATCCAGATATGGAAATAATAAAATCACTAAATCCAACAGACGTAATATGTGTTGATACTTTAGGAAGTGATTTTGAAAAACAATTTGAAGAAAACAATATAAATGCTGATTTTTATAATCTAAGCAATGTAGACGGATTAAAAGAAACAATAGCTGCTTTAGGAGAAAAATTCAATAAACAAGATAAAGCAAATGAAATATTAGATGAAATAAAAGAAGTAGAAAATAAAGTTAATTCTAATAAAAAATCTGATGATAAGATCTTAGTATTATTTGGAGCACCAGGAAGTGTAATGGTAGCTACGGACAAAAGTTATATAGGAAACTTAGTCGAGTTAGCTGGAGGAAATAATATATTCTCAAATGCAACTAGCTCATTTACTCAAATAAACTTAGAAGAAATAATAAAGTTAAATCCAGATAAAATATTAGTTATGACTCATGCCGTTCCAGAGGCTGCAAAAAAATCTGTAGAAGAAGAATTAAGTAAAGACCTTTGGAAAAATGTAAATGCAGTTAAAAATAACGATATAACTTATTTAGAAAATGGTTATTTCGGAATGAGTGCAAACTTACAAATAGTTGAGGCAGTAGAAAAATTAGGAGATATATTATATGAGTAAAATAAAAACACCGACGTTAAGTAGTTCTAAAAAAATATGTATGATACTTACTACAGTTTTTGTTTTATGTTTTACGATATTAATCTCTTTAAGAATAGGTAGTATAGATATTTCTTTCAAAGAATTAATTGATGGTATGTTTTTAAGTAAACAAAGCAACAATTTCTTAATAATAAGAGATCTTAGAATGCCTAGAGTCTTATCTGCTGTATTAATAGGTGGTAACCTTGCAGTAGCAGGTGCACTTTTACAAACTACAATGAAAAATCCACTAGCTGACCCTGGTATAATCGGGATTTCATCAGGAGCAAGCTTAGGGGCTATAGCTGTAATGGTTATATTTACAGATCTTATAAAATATAAAATCATAATAGCTTTTATAGGTGGTATAATAGCTGCATGCCTTGTTTACTTAATTGGAGAAGATAAAGGATTTTCACCAGTTAGAATAATACTTGCAGGTGTATGTGTAAACTCAATATTAAATGCATTATCTTCAATGGTGACGGTATTTAATAGTGCAGGAGTTTCAAGTATACAGACTTGGCTTTTAGGAAGTTTAGTAAATGTAACATGGAATGATTTCAAAATACTAGCTTTATATACAATAGTAGGAATAGCACTATGTTTACTAGTTATAAAAAGCTGTGACCTTATGGGTCTTGGTGACAAAACAGCTCAAAGTTTAGGTCTAAACGTAAACAGAGTTAGAGTTATGATAACTTTTGTTGCAGTATTTTTAACTAGTATATCTACAGGAGTAGGTGGGGTTATATCATTTGTCGGACTTGTAATACCACATATATGTAGATTCTTAATAGGCTCTAGCCATAAATTCCTAATACCATTTAGTTATTTTATGGGAGGATTTTTACTACTTGTTGCAGATACAGTATCAAGAAATATATTTAGACCTTATGAAATACCAGTAGGACTTACAATGTGTTTAGTAGGCGGTCCATTCTTTATATACATACTTAGAAGGAGCAAAAGATAATGATTAAGTTAGAAAATATAAGTTTTTCTTATAATAAAAAACAAGAATTTATAAAAGATTTATCATTAGAATTTAAAAGTGGAGAAGTTACTACTATCCTTGGACCAAATGGAAGTGGAAAAAGTACACTTTTACATATGATGTCTACTTATTTAAAACCTAAAAGCGGAAAAATCTATTTAGGAGATAAAGATTTAGGTAAATTAAAACAAAAAGAAATAGCAAAATATATATCATGTGTGTATCAAGAAAATGAAGCACCAGATGACATAACTGTAAGGGATTTAGTATCATTTGGTAGAAATATATATTCAAATGTCAAAAAAGAAGACAAAGAAGAAAATAAGAGAATGATAGATTTTGCATTAAAAGCTACAGGAATAGAAGAAATTCAAGATAAAAAAGTTGTAAATTTATCAGGTGGGCAAAAACAAAGAGCATTTATAGCAATGTCACTTGCACAAAATACAGAAGTTCTACTTCTTGATGAACCGACAACTTATCTAGATATATATCATCAAATAGAGATACTTGAAGTTGTAAAATCTTTAAATGAAAAATACAATATCACAATAGTTATGGTTTTACATGATTTAAACCAAGCTATAAACTACAGTCATAATATTGTTATAATGAAAAACGGAAATTTAATAAAACAAGGAAAAGCGACTGAAGTTTTAAATGAGCAAACTATAAAAGATGTTTATAATGTGTCTGGATATATACATAAAGAAGATAATGAGGAAATCTATTTTATACCTAAGAAAATATGTTAATCATAATAATTAGATAGAAATTAGACAATAAAAACATATTTATGTTTCTAATAATATAGATGAAATTAAAGCAAGAATGCTCGTTTTAGGCATTCTTGTTTTATTAAACGGATAATTACCAAAATATTACATAAGGAGGGTGTTTTAATGATAAAAAAAATAGGACTTATAGCTTTAGGGACATTATCATTAATAGTGGGTATAATCGGTATATTCTTACCAATACTTCCAACAACGCCACTGTTACTTTTAACTTCATACTGCTATATAAAAAGTAGTGCGAGGTTAAGTAAGAAATTTATGAATACAAAAATATACGATAAATATGTTAGAAACTTCCACGAACAAGGTGGAATGACCTTAAAAGGTAAATTAATGCTTACTATACCAGTATCATTACTTTTACTATTCATGTTTATAATAATTGAAAGTCCAATAATGAGATGTGTAATAGTTATTATGTGGGTTACAAAAGTTGTATTCTTTACAAAAATGAAGACGATAAAAATCGAAGAGGTGTAAAATGTTTAAAAAGAGATTATTAGAGCTATGCAATAGTTCTAAAAAATGGATTGCAATGACAGTTTTAATGAACTGGATTTCAATAATATGCAATATACTAGTTATCCTATTTATAGGAAACACAATAGATAAATTAATAAATTCAAACTTAGAAATAAACTACTTAAGAGATGGACTTTATATAGGATCTCTTTTAGTAATAAGATTTTTAGCAAACTACTATTCAACAAGATTCTCACTTAATTCATCAAGTGAAGTTAAAAAAGTTTTAAGAGAGAAAATATATGAAAAATTATTAGATATAGGTGTAAATTACAACAAATTTATATCTACATCATCAGTAGTTCAAATAGGTGTTGATGGTGTTGAAGCATTAGAAATTTATTTTGGTAGATTCTTACCACAATTATTCTACAGTGCATTAGCTCCACTTACATTATTTGTAGTAGTATCATTTATAAGTTTTAAAGTAGCATTAGTATTATTAATATGTGTACCTTTAATACCGCTTACAATAATGGCAGTTATGAAAATAGCTAAAAAATTATTAAGCAAATACTGGGGTGTATATACTAACTTAGGTGATTCATTCTTAGAAAACCTTCAAGGTCTTACTACTTTAAAAATATTCGACTTAGATGAAGAAAAAAATAAAGAGATGAACGAAGATGCAGAAAACTTCAGAAAAATAACAATGAGAGTTTTATTAATGCAATTAAACTCAATAACAATAATGGACTTAGTTGCTTATGGTGGTTCAGCTGTAGGTATATTAATAGCAATAAGCCAATTTAGAAGTGGAATAATAACTCCTGGTGGATTATTAATAATAATACTTTTAAGTGCGGAATTCTTCTTACCAATGAGACTTTTAGGTTCACTATTCCACGTTGCTATGAATGGTATATCAGCAAGTGATAGAATATTTGACTTACTTGATATAGAAGTAGAAGAAAAACCATCTTTAAGTGACGAACAAATGAAATCTCTTGATAATATAGACATAAAATTAGAAAATGTGTCTTATAGTTACGACAAGAAAAGAACAATATTAGAAAATATAAACATAGACATAAAAGAAAAACAAACAGTTGCATTTGTCGGAGAAAGTGGTTCAGGAAAAAGTACAATAACTAGCTTACTTCTTAAAATAGATGAAGTAGATAAAGGTGCTATAACATTTAACGGAATCAACTTAAACGACATACCATTTGATGTATTAAATAAAAAAGTTGGATTTATAAACCATAATGCTTATATATTCAATACAACAATAAGAGAAAATATTAAAATGGGTAAAAAAGATGCTACTGATGAAGAAATCTATGCAGTATTAAAAGAAGCAAACTTAGATAGCTTCGTTAAAAAACTTCCAAACAAACTTGATACAAAAGTTGGAGAAGGCGGAAACTTACTTTCAGGTGGACAAAAACAAAGACTTTGTCTTGCTAGAACAATAATCAAAAATCCAGATATCTACATATTCGACGAGGCTACTTCAAATATAGACGTAGAAAGTGAAGAGAAGATTTGGGAAAGTATAGAAAAAATATCTAAAGATAAAACAGTTATAATAATTTCACACAGATTATTAAACGTTAAAAATGCAGATACAATCTACATGTTAGAAAACGGCGTAATAGCTGAAAGTGGAAATCACAACGAACTTATGTTAAAAGGTGGAGTATATAAAAACCTTGTAGATCACCAAAATGATTTAGAAAACATATACAGCGAATTAGAAAGTAAAAACTTAGAAAAAACTTCAGATGAAATCGAGGTGATATAGTATGGAACAAAAAAGACAATCAGGATTTAAAATAATGTTAAGGCTTATAAAAGTCTTAAAACCACTAGCACCAATAATGATGATAACTATATCATTCGGTATATTAGGATTTTTAGCTGCAACTGCAATAACATCATTTGGTATGGTTGCAGGAGCAGATATATTAGGATTTAATGTAGGAATTAGTGCATCTACTGCTATAAAAATAGTTATAGCTTGTGCAATACTTAGAGGTATACTTAGATTTATAGAGCAATATTCAGGACACTTTATTGCCTTTACAATACTTGCAATATTAAGAGATCAAGTTTTCAAAGCGTTAAGAAAATTAGCTCCAGCAAAACTTGAGTCAAAAGAAAAAGGTAGTTTAATATCTATAATAACAAGTGATATAGAATTATTAGAAGTATTCTATGCTCATACAGTAGCTCCAATAGCAATAGGTGTAGTTACATCAATTATAATAGCATGCGTATTATTTGCTATAAACCCAATATTCGGTGCATTATCAGTAGTATTTTATTTAATAGTAGGATATTTTATACCAGTATTCTCATCAAAATTTGCTAAACAAGGTGGGGTTGAATATAGAGAAGAATTTGCAAAAACAAATTCACACTTATTAGAATCTTTAAAAGGAATAAAAGAAATACTTTTATTTGATAAAGGTGAAGATAGAAAAAATGCTATAAATGAAAATAGTGAAAAATTACACGAAAAAATGGGTGTAATAAAAGGTCACGAAGGAATAATAAGAGCCTTCACAGATATAGTAATAATGATAGCAATACTTACATTCTTATTTGTAAGTATAGAATTAAATAAACAAGGTCAAATAACAATAGGACAAGGATTAGTTGCAATAGTAACTCTTGCAAGTTCATTTGGACCAGTTGTTGCACTAAGCAACTTATCAAACAACTTAATTCAAACATTTGCATGTGCACAAAGATTATTCGATATATTAGATGAAGTGCCAGCAGTTGAAGATGTAGAAGGTGAAACTGAACTTTCTTCAAAAGATATAAAAGTAGATAATATAAGCTTTGATTATGATAATAGAGAAAATATATTAAAAGACTTATCACTTGATATTAAAAAAGGTGAAAAAGTCGCTATAATAGGTGAGAGTGGATCTGGTAAGAGTACACTTCTTAAATTAATGATGAGATTCTGGAATGTAAATAAAGGTGAAATCTCAATAGGTGATGAAAACTTAAAAAATATACCTACAAAAACTTTAAGAAAATCTCAAACTCTAGTGAGTCAAGATACATTCTTATTTAACGATACAATATTAAATAACATCAAAATGGGTGATAGAAATGCAAGCTTTGAAGAAGTTGTAGAGGCCGCTAAAAAAGCATCTATCCATGAGTTTATAATGAAACTTCCACAAGGATACGAAACAAATGTTGGAGAATTAGGTGGAAACTTATCATCAGGTGAAAAACAAAGAATGTCTATGGCTAGAGCATTCTTAAGAAATAGTGACATACTTATACTAGACGAGCCTACAAGTAACTTAGATACATTAAATGAGGCAAGTATATTAAAAAGTATAGATGATGAATGTAAAGATAAAACAATAGTAATGGTATCTCATAGAAAATCAAGTAGTGCAATATGCAATAAGAGATACGGATTAGAAAATAAAAAACTTGTGCGTATACAATAGTTTAATTTAGACCGTATGAATTTTCATACGGTCTTTAAAAAGAGTGTATTAAATTAGCACATAACAAATTTATGAGGAAATAAAAATATATATGAGTAGAATAGAAAGAGAAAAAAAGATAATAGGCGTTATGGTAGATATCTACTGTAAGAAAAAACATAAACACAAAGACGGTTTATGTGAAGAATGCCAAGAATTATTAGATTACAGTAGACAAAGATTAGACAAATGTAAATTCGGCGAGGAAAAAACTTACTGCCAAAAATGTCCTATACATTGCTACAAAAAAAGCATGAAAGAAAAAGTAAAAGACGTGATGAAATTTAGTGGTCCTAGATTATTAATATATAGACCAGTTGATTTCTTCAGACATCTTATAGGAAAATAAGAAAATATTTAGCTTAAAGATTTTTGCAATTTATTATAAAAAGGAGATAAAATTTTTGTGATTTATCTCCTTTTTTTGCTTATTTCTCTTGCAATTTGTGCCATTTTTATGGATAATAGATATAGCTAAAAATAATATAATAATAGTAAAAATATGTATTGTATATTGTTTATAATTATATAGTATACGATTAAAATTCGGAGGAATAAAATGGAAATAAACTTTAAAACTTCAGGAATATGCTGTAGAGAAATGAACTTCTCAGTTGATGAAAATAACACAATAACTGATGTTGAATTCGTAGGAGGATGTAACGGAAATCTTTCAGGAATGGCTAAATTACTAATAGGACAAAATGCATTAGAAGTTGCAGAAAAGTTAGAGGGAACTACTTGTGGAAACAAAATGACTTCATGTCCAGACCAATTATCAAAAGCTATAAAAGAAAATATAAAATAATTACATATATTAAAAAGTATATTTATATTTTATATTAATACATAATCATTGACAAAAATTTTGACTTTGAATATAATATAATGTATATGTATATAAAATCAAAATTTGTCAATAATAATATAAAAAGCTAAGATAAGGAATAGTAATAATAATAACTTAAACAGAAAGTTGCCGGTTGATGAGAGGCGCACTAGGGATATTATGAATACACCTTTGAGCTTCACTTTTGAAATATATTAGGAAGTGACGTGTGCACACGTTATAGTGCAGAGTTTTTAACTCACTGAGGTAGATAATGTGAATTATCTATAAACAAAGGTGGTAACGCGAGATATACCCTCGTCCTTTAGATAGGACGGGGGTTTTTTAATACAAAAAATAATTACATTTATATAATAAAGGAGTGAATAAAATGACAGTATACGAAGAATTAGTCGAAAGAGGACTTATCGCACAAGTAACTGACGAAGATGAATTAAAAGAATTAATAAATGCAGGTAAAGCTACATTCTATATAGGATTCGATGCTACTGCTGATTCTCTACACGTAGGTCACTTTATGGCTTTATGCTTAATGAAGAGATTACAAATGTCTGGTAACAGACCAATAGCACTAGTAGGTGGAGGAACTACAATGATAGGTGACCCATCTGGTAGAAGTGATATGAGACAAATGATGACTCCAGAAATGATAAACCATAACTGTGAGTGCTTCAAAAAACAAATGGCGAAATTTATAGATTTCTCAGATGACAAAGCAATATTAGTAAACAATGCTGACTGGTTATTAGACTTAAACTATGTAGACGTATTAAGAGAAGTTGGTTCTTGCTTTAGCGTTAACAGAATGCTTTCTGCTGAATGTTACAAACAAAGAATGGACAGAGAAGGTGGGCTTACTTTCTTAGAATTCAACTACATGATAATGCAAGCTTACGATTTCTATCAATTATACCAAAAATACGGATGCCAAATGCAATTAGGTGGAAACGACCAATGGTCAAACATGCTTGCAGGTACTGACTTAATAAGACGTAAATTAGGTGAAAATGCATACGCTATGACTATAACTTTACTTCTTAACTCTGAAGGAAAGAAAATGGGTAAAACTCAATCAGGAGCTGTATGGCTAGATCCTAACAAAACTTCTCCATTCGAATTCTACCAATACTGGAGAAACGTATCAGATGCTGATGTTATAAAATGTTTAAAAATGCTTACTTTCTTACCATTAGAAGAAATAAAAGAAATGGAAAAATGGGAAGGTAGCGAATTAAATAAAGCTAAAGAAATATTAGCATACGAATTAACTACATTAGTTCACAGCGAAGAAGATGCAAAAGCTGCACAAGAAAGTGCAAGAGCTCTATTCAGCCAAGGTAATGCTGCAAACATGCCAACAGTTGAATTAGCAGATAGCGATTTAGAAGATGGTAAAATAGACATAATAAGCTTACTTGTTAAAGCTGACCTTGCACCAACAAGATCAGAAGCTAGACGTAATATACAACAAGGTGGAGTTTCTGTAAATGGTGAAAAAGTTACAGATATCCAAGCTACAGTTTCTAAAGAAGAATTAGAAGGTGACGGAGCAGTTGTAAAACGTGGTAAAAAGAAATTCAAAAAAGTTGTAGTAAAATAATTTATATTTAATATAAAAAAGGAGTTATGAAATTAATCATAGCTCCTTTTTATATTAATTTTTTGTTTTTACTATTTAACTCCCATTATACCATCGACTAAAACATCTACAGTTGCATTTAGGAAGTAATCGTTTATATTTACATCTTTTAAGGCTTCTTTTATGCCTTCTTCGCTGTGTTTAACTCCAGTTAATTTTTCTTCTATAAAAGATACATCTTCTTTTCCAAAGAAGTCTCCGAAGAATTTGATATCTTTTATTATTCCTTTTTCTACGTTTAAGTTAAACTCAACATTTCCACCTGGATATTTTAATTCATTGCTTAAAGCGAATTTTGGTGAGTTTCCGTAGTTCCATTCCCAAGTGCTGTATTTTTCTTCTACTAATTTTTCTATATTAGCTATATCTTCATCAGTCATAGTGTACATTTTACTGTCTTTATCAGTTTTAGCTATAAAATCCATTAAATAATCTTTGAATTCTAAAACTGTCATAGGTTCTTTTAAATGTTCGCTTATATTAGTGACTCTTGATTTAACATATTTAACAGACTTCCCTTCAAATTTTATAGGTTTTACTTTAAGAGCTGCTGATACATCGTTTATTTCTGATGAGAATAATAAAGTACCATGGTGCATTACTCTGTCTTTGTAATTGTATTGTGCATTTCCTGAGAATTTTTGTCCATCTATTAATAAGTCGTTACGTCCTGAAAATTCAGCATTTACACCAAGTCCTTTTAATGCATCGACAATAGGCATTGTAAAGCGTTTGAAGTCACTAAAGTGGTTATTGTTACAAGCTATAAAAGTAAAGCATAGATTTCCTAAGTCGTGGAAAACTGCTCCTCCACCTGACTGTCTTCTAACTACTTTTATATCGTGTTCTTTAACATATTCATAATTTATTTCAGATAAAGTATTTTGGTTTTTTCCAACTATTATAGCCGATTCATTTCTCCAAAGTAAGAATAAATCTTCCTTTGTGTTTTTTAAAAAATATTCTTCCATTGCTAAATTAAAATATGGATTTGTTTTTTCGTTGTAAATTAATAACATTAAATTGTTGTCCCCCTGTGGATTTTAAAAATTTTTTTCAATATAAATACAATATAGATTTACATTTCATTATGTTAATTTCGACAGAAATATAAAATATCCTCTAATTTATCTGAAATTTTTTTCTTATAAAATGAACAATAGGAACGATATATAGATAAAATGCAAATGGGATATAACTATAACTATTTATTCCAAGTACTGAACAAGGGACAAGTGCTGCTATACACCATGGGATTAGTGCAGGCGTTAAAATTGCTGAGTTTGAAAAATCTAGTGCAAGTTCATCATTTGGTTCATCTTCATAGAGATCTTTTAAAATATCTAAAGTTAAAATAATAGCGATAGTTTGGCTACAACCAACAGCAGCATTTATTATTCCAAGTATTACTGTAACTAAAAAAATAGAAGACTTTGATAAGTTTTTTTCTTTTAATTTAACTTTTAAATTTTCAAATACATTTAACCCGCTGAAAAATCCAGAAATAGAACATGAAATTACAATTATATAACATGTTTTTAACATCGAAATTATACCGCCACCATGGATTATATTTTTCAAAATATCAGAGTTATTGCTATATCCGAAAACTAAATAATTCAAAAAATCATAAACATTCGTATGTTGGATAAAAATATCTAAAATAAATGCACATAATACACTTATCGGAATAGAATGAGTTATTTGAACTTTTAATATTGAAAGAAGAAATAAT
>OLIX01002821.1_pt1 | contig 12225 bp, 8 predicted proteins | sample 1601331 | NCBI WGS metagenome assembly OLIX01 (sample SAMEA2452120, study PRJEB22498) | human gut metagenome | biome: human feces; feature: human gut; material: feces | place: Australia | collected 2012 | reverse complement strand
GTGGAAACAATGTAAAATCAGAGGCTGTTAAGACCAACATTTTTATAAAGTCGAAAGCATCCAGATTCATTGGTACTGATACAAAAGTCAGCGAAAATTTCAAATTTGGAAATGGAGTTGGTTATACCGTACCGGGAGATGTTCCAGTCATTGGCGGAACAGCAAAGAAGAACCTCAGGAAACGGATGAAATGGCTTCTGAGAAAACAGTCGAAACGGAAGAAGCAGTAACTGAGAAAGTTGAAACCGAGACGGAAGAAATAGAAGAGATTCAGACGGAAGAAGCAGAAACTGAAACCGAAGAAACCGAAACCGGGGAAATTGAAACTGAGGAGATTGAAACCGAAGAAGTCGAAATAGAAGAAACTGAAAGAATCAAAAGACAGACACAAGAAGTCTGTTAATTTGAACACGACAGAGCAGATTAAAGATCTTGCCGGAAGAATTGAACTTGCATTTGCAGTATTTGACACTACCAACAATACATTTACCAACCAGCAATTTATAAAACGTCCGATGGAATTTACCATATTGTATTCGGGTATTATGATCTCAATGATGCGGATGAGTTTATCCTTGCTTACCAGGAAACTGTTGAAGCAAATGACCTTGTATTGGAAAATGTGAGCGCCAGCGAACAAAATTATGCAAACGGCAGGCAGACAGCGACAATTTCCGTTGGAAATGAAGGGGTGAAAGATGCATCAGGATTTACTGTTGATGTATATGAGGATGATGACTGGATCGATACCGTGGATGTAAATGAAAGTTATTCAACCAAAAAAGAACTGGTCCTGCAAGACTTCATGGATGTAGAGTATATTCCGCTGGAAACAAACGATGAGTTTATTAATCAGGGATATGTACAAGCGGTTGGTAAAAAATACATAATAGTGGCAAATTATAATAATGATGGAAATATATTCGTATATGACCGGAGCGGAAAGGCCATCCGTAAGATAAACCGTAAAGGACAAGGAGGGGAAGAATATATAAATTTTAGATGTGTTACGTTGGACGAAGAAAACAATGAAATATTTATAAATGATCACTATGCAAAAAAAATAAAGGTTTATGATTTAGAGGGAAATTTTAAACGCAGTTTGAAGCAGAAAACAGAAGGTGACTCTCAGTTCTATTGGGAAATATTCAACTATGACAAAGAAAATCTGATTTGTTACGATGAAATCAATGCTGAGATACCCTTCCTGTTCGTATCGAAGCAAGACGGGAGTATAACCAAGGAAATAAGACCTTCCTTTAAAGAGAAGAAGTACTTTTTTCAAGTCTTACGGATGGAAAATAGTACAAGAGGTGCCAAACCGGGACCTTACAGCAGAATCACTCCGTTTAATGGTAATTGGATTCTATTAGAACCCTCGTCAGATACGATCTACACATTGATGCCCGATTGCAGTTTACGACCGTTTATCGCGCGAACACCACCCATCCATACCATGGATCCGGAAGTGTTCTTGATTCCGAAGTTGATATCCAATCGCTATTATTTCATGGAAAGTATAAAAAATGTATATGATTTCAGGAAAGAAGAAGGATTCCCTAAAACCTACTTTGTGTATGATACCCAAGAAAAGGAGTTTTCCAGATATATCATATACAATGGCGATTATACTTATAAAAATGAATTCTATATGGTTATGCTGACCCCTATCAATGCCCAAGGTGAATCATGGGCTACCTTAAACGCTTTCGATCTTTGCCGGGACTATCAAAAGGGAAAGTTGAAAGGCAAACTAAAAGAAGTGGCCGCGACATTGGAAGAGGATGACAATCGGGTGGTAATGTTGGTGAAATCTAAAAAGTAAAAAAATATCGCAATGTCGGAAAACAATACCATTCAAATAAAAAAGGATCTGCAACAAATTACCGATATGCTCTTGCTTAACGGTACATTAACCGAATGTCCAGGGTTGGTACATGGTAAGATGGGAATCGCTATTTTCTTTTTTCATTATGCACAATATACAAATAATATGTTGTTTGCTGATTATGCTATGGACTTGATTGATCAAATATTGAATCAATTACATGTCAACAGTCCAGCAAATTATAAAAAAGGGATAGCTGGTATCGGTGTCGGATTCGATTATATGATCCGAAATAATTTTCTGGACATTGAAGATGATATTTGTGAGGATTTTGATGGAAGAATGTATCGGGCTGTGAAATATGATCCCTGGCAGGATTTCAGCCAATACAACGGATTAACTGGCTATGGGCGGTATTGGATGACACGTCTGAATTTCCCTACGCCCGCAATGCAGGCACGTGAATGTCTAACATCTATTGTTAAATTGATCGAAGAACATTTACCGGATATATCCGCAGAAGAGCAAATTGATGTGTATTGCTTTTTATATGATTTGCAAGAAATATCCGGTTCTGATCGTTACACTGGGCTTTTGGAACAATGTCGGAGGATATGGGGAGTACAATCACCGGATTTAATCCAAGCTATTCCACGATTAAAGGAGTCGGTCGTTGGTAATATTGCGCGCGTTTATCTACATCATCGTTATTTGCACGAACCGATACACGACAACGTTGATATTACTTTGAAACAAATTCCGGATTTGGAAATGGGAAAAGCTCCCGTTGCTACAGGACTTCTTAATGGATATGCAGGTGAGGGCATGATACGGTTGGCCGCATTGGATCGAGCAAATATATCATGGGTGAATCTATTGTAACTCGCATTGAATATGAATTTATATATTTTCAATCAAACCCGGCGTGGAGCGGTATTTGGCGTAGGCACTTATATCCATGAATTGGTTACCGCCTTGAAAGGCCGTGATATAAATATTTGTGTCGTAAATCTAATATCCGAAAAGCCTCAAATACAAACAGAATGGATAGATGGAATTCAATATTGGCACTTCCCTTTAGCCATATCGGATCAACGAACGACAAACGACCAAGAACAATGGGATTTGTATTATCGGAATGTCGTTTATTTGCTTCGACTACATATCAAAGACAAAGATAACTTGATATTTCATCTGAATTTTTTTGAAAGCGGGAAATTGGCAGAAGAACTGAAAAATGCGTTTGATTGCCAACTTGTAGCAGTCTCTCACTTTTTCGATTGGGGCTTTACCATTTATGACAATCCCGAACGGTTATCCCGTATTTTGAAACAAAAGCATCCGGATGCGTTGGAGAAAAGGCTGCAAACGATGTTTGAGGTGGAAAGAACCTATTATTCGACAGTAGACCACATCATTTGCATGACACGCTATATGAAAGATATTTTGTGTAAGAATTATGGCATTGATATCGCTAAAATATCTGTAATTCCAAATGGCTTACAGGATATGTCCGATAGGTTAGACAGCATAGCTCTTCGTAAGAAATGGAATTTATCGGCAGAAGAAAAAATAATACTTTTTGCCGGTCGCTTTGATGAAATCAAGGGAATACTTTTTTTGATCAAAGCCTTTCGAAACGTGTTAAAAATTTATTCGAATTGCCGTCTCATAATGGCTGGTAGCGGTAATTATGATATATGCTTCCAAGAGGCTAAAGATATTTGCACGAAAATAACATTTACCGGATTATTGAATAAAAAAGACCTGAATGAAATCTATCAAATAGCAGACATTGGGATTGTACCATCCTTATTCGAACCATTCGGCTATGTGGCTATTGAAATGATGATGCACGAATTGCCTGTGGTAGCCACAACTACATCGGGATTAAATGAGGTGGTTAATAATGCTTGTGGGTTAAAAATACCTCTTACCATACTATCTGAAAGTGTGGAAATAGACGTTATGTTATTGTCGGAAAAGATTATATACTTGTTGCAACACCCAATCGAAGCCAAACTAATGGGACAAAACGGACGGAAAAGGTATCTTGACAATTATGCTTCGGAAATATTCCGTATCAATATGGTAAAAACATATAATTCTTTATTTCAATAATGAACCTATATATTTTTCACACATCGAGCGAAGCAGCGGTATATGGGATTGGCACCTATATTCGCGAACTAACCACCGCACTTCGTCATAGCAAGATTAAGGTATGCGTGGTAAATTTAAGGGCGCACGTACCTCAAATGCAAATGGAGGAGACAAGCGATGGCATAAAGCGATGGTATTTTCCGGAGCCTATAGAACAAATGGCGACTGATCTCCTAAATGATTTGTATTATAAAAATATTGTATACCTGCTACAATTATACATTGAGGATAAAAGCAATCTGATATTTCATTTGAATGCCAACCATAGCAGTAAATTTGCAAAAGAATTAAAAAAGGCGTTTGATTGCAAGATTGTATTGACTATACATTATTTCGATTGGTGTTTCAAACTGTTAGGCAATTTGACTCATTTTAGGCAATTATGTAAAACGCAGGAAACGGTTCAGAACCGTGAGGATATAGAATATTTGAAAGAGGAGTTCCAAAAAGAAAAGGAAACTTTTGACGTAGTGGATCATATTATTTGTCTTTCGAAAAAGACAATGTCTGTATTGCAAGATGATTACAAAATAAAGCCGGATAAAATCACAGTCGTATATAATGGGCTTACCGATAGTAAAATCAGTGTTGAAAAATCAGCGTTAAGGAAAAAATATGGTATATCCGATGCTCCAATTTTTCTATTTGCCGGAAGATTAGACTATATAAAAGGATTAAAATATGCTTTAAGGGCATTCAAAATAGTATTAAAGACGCATCCGGAATGTCGTTTCATCATTGCCGGAAATGGAGAGTTCGATGTCCACTTGATCGAATGTGATGATATTTATATGAATGTCATCTGGACAGGGTTGATAAACAAAGAGAAACTTTACGAACTATATACAATAGCTGATATGGGGATTATGCCATCGTTTCACGAACAATGTAGTTACGTTGCCATAGAAATGATGATGCATGGATTACCAATCATAGGTAGTACTTCTACCGGTTTATATGAAATGATAGAGAATAATATTACCGGCTTACACATTCCTGTGATGGAATATGCAGATAAAACAGAAATTGATAGTTCACTATTGGCTGAAAAGATGTTATACCTACTCCAACATCCGATTGAAACCAAGCAAATGGGGCAAAACGGGCGTAGAAAGTATCTCAACAACTATTTTATAGATATATTTCGCAAGAATATGTTGAAAATGTATGAGTCATGTTGGAATCGTGATGAAGGTAAGATTAAAGTTTTGATCGTAACCGGCCAGAGCAATCATAATTGGGAAGTCAGCCACCTTGCGATCAAGCAGATTCTTGAGAACTCCGGACTTTTTACGGTCAATGTCGCCATATCGCCTAAAACAGGAAAGATCATGTCGAATTTCGACCCTGATTTTTCTTCCTATCAGTTGGTGATACTTGATTATAACGGTGACAGATGGCCAGAAAAAATGGAAAAATCTTTTTTAGAGTTTGTGAAGAATGGAGGTGGCGTGGTGGTTTACCATGCCGCAAACAATGCTTTCAAAGATTGGGAAGAATATAATCGGATCATCGGCTTTGGGGGCTGGGGTGGACGTGAAGAGACGGCTGGTCCCTATATCTATCGGCAAGACGGTTACTTGAAGTATGATGATAAATCTTCCGGATGTGCCGGTTCACATGGTTGCCGGCATGAGTTTGTACTTCATTGTGGCAATCCGGAGCATCCAGTGACAAAAGGCCTTCCTGCTGCATGGTTGCATGCACAAGATGAATTGTATGACCGGATGCGTGGGACGGGTATTATCAAAGATGTCTTGTTTTGGGGATATTCCGATCCTACAACGAAAGGATCCGGACGAGATGAATTAGTAATGTTTACGGTCGATTACGGAAAAACACGTATCTTCCATACGACTTTGGGGCACGCCGGAAATTCGCTTGACGATAATATAGCCATGCAATGTGCCGGCTTTCAGGTTACATTGCTTCGCGGTGCCGAGTGGGCTGCTACCGGACAAGTGACACAACCAGTTCCGGATAATTTTCCAACCGAGACAACCATATCTTTACGTAAGAACTATAAGTAAAATATATAACATGCAGATCGCACCGAACTCTATTTTAGGTAAAAGCCACGGGCATACAGCTCCATCGGACAAACTGAATATAGCTGTCGTTGGTATTGGCGGTATGGGAATCACCAATATCCAGCATGTTTTTGAGACAGAAAACATCGTTGCTCTTTGTGATGTGGACTGGAAATATGCAAAGCCGGTCTTGGACTGTTTTCCGAGAGCTGGGAAATATAAAGATTTTCGCCGGATGTTTGATGAGATGGATAGGGATATCGAAGCGGTTATAGTGGCGACTCCCGATCATACGCATGCCATTATCGCTGCTACCGCTATGACATTGGGCAAACATGTGTATGTCCAGAAACCGTTGGCACATTCGATTTATGAGTCAAGATTGCTTTCCCGATTGGCTTCCGAATACAGGATTGCCACGCAGATGGGAAACCAGGGAGCTTCCGGCGAGGATGTCGATTGGGTATGTGAATGGATATGGAACGGTGAGATCGGTGAAGTGAAGAAAGTGGAAGTGGCGACCAATCGCCCAATGTGGCCGCAAGGATTGGAAACGCCAACCAAAGCGCACAAGATTCCGGCGACATTGGATTGGGATTTGTTTATCGGGCCAGCTCGAATGAGGCCGTTTAACAAGATATACCATCCTTGGAACTGGCGTGGTTGGTGGGATTTCGGAACCGGTGCTTTGGGAGACATGGGTTGCCATGTTTTGCATCCCGCTTTTAAAGCGCTTAAATTGGGGTATCCTGTATCTGTGGAGGCGGCATCCTCCCCTTTGTTCATCGATTGTGCCCCGCAGTCAGAATATGTGAAATTCGTGTATCCAGCACGAAAGAGGATGGCGAAAGTGGATTTTCCGGAAGTCGAGGTACATTGGTATGATGGTGGATTTATGCCCCAACGCCCGGAAGGGTTTCCACAGGAACGTCCGCTCATGGGGATAGCCGGTGGATTGACGATTTTCCATGGCACGAAAGATACGTTGATTTGTGGTTCTTATGGTCTTCAGCCATGGTTGTTATCTGGGCGTGTGCCAGATGTCCCCAAGACAATTCGCCGTGTAGACCGGGCGATGGATGGTGGTCATGAACAGGATTGGGTACGCGCCTGCAAGGAAAGTCCGGAGAACAGGGTGAAAACAAAGTCGGATTTTTCAGAAGCAGCAGTATTTAACGAAATGATCTTGATGGGAATATTGGCTGTCCGTCTGCAATCATTGAATAAAATATTGGAATGGGACGGGACGAACATGCAATTTACAAATATCAGCGACGATGAAAAAATCCGACAGATGATCGTAAATGGTTTTACAATCAAAGCGGGGCATCCTTCATTCAATGCAAAAATGTCAGATCCGGTTCATGCGAAAGAATTTGCTGCCGAATTGATCAAACATACTTATCGTGCAGGTTGGAATCTGTCGGAAATGTCATAATTTGCATAAAATGGTTTATTTAAAATCTATCCAAGCACAGGTTTCTGTAATTATGTTTCAATATTATTACTGTCCGCTAAAACTTAACAGTTTGAAAAAGTAAGCCACCGATAGAGCGTAAGATATTGTTAATCCGATTCAGTACCTTTGCCTCCACACTTAAAAAAGTAAGATTATGGAAAGTAAAGATTATTTCGAGAAGGTTATGCAGGGTAAGCATCAACAGAAGTACACTTGTAGATTTGTATTATAACAACATGGGGCAGCTGGTATCTGGAGTCCGAAAAGGATGATCTGGGAATCAACGACCCGGAAATAAACGAACTATTTGACCTTTTGATAAGTGACCCACAAGATAGCGAGGAGAAACAACATCCATTGCTAAGCCTGTGCCGAAATTATGTAAATAACGGATAGAATTCCATTCATCGCTATAAGTTTTGAACAAAAAGAAGGGATCACGAGAAAAAATAACCTATTTTTGTGACTAGGCATAATTGAGCGAACGTATCGCCCTAAGTGTTTAACCTTAAATCGTAAGAATAATGAAATGGATAATCACAATTTCAGCGATCCTCCTCTTTGCGTTAGCGGGATGTGGAAAAGATAAACAATCAACAAATGAACTCATCACAGTTGATGTTACAAAGAATTATCCTGAAAAGGAATTGACACTACAGGATTTCATGGATGTGGAATACATCCCGTTGGAAACAAATGATGAGTTTGTTACCCAAGGCAAAGTAATGGCCATTGGTGCAGAAGTTATATTAATAACCAACTGGGCCAACGACGGGAATTTGTTTGTTTTTGACAGAAAAACCGGCAAAGCCTTGAAGAAGATAAACAGGAAAGGGCAAGGTGGCGAGGAATATATAGGTATTACGGAGATTGTTCTGGATGAAGCAAACAAGGAAATATTTGTCATAGCCTATACCGGAAGTAAAATCTCAGTATATGATCTAGACGGAAATTTTAAAAGGAGTTTCAAAGCCGCAGGTACGGAATCTCATGTAAATACATTTAATTACGACCGGGAAAATTTGATCTCTTATGTACCGGATAATAGTCTGGAAAACCCGTCAAACGCCATACCTCCATATTATTTAATCTTTTCCAAACAGGATGGAAGTATCATCCGGAAAATATCAATTCCTTTTGATGAAGTTAAAAGCCCGGTCGCAAGAGACGGGGAAAACTGGGAGAACTGGGCCGCTCCAGTTCCAACCGCCATGTATCAAATAGTTCCAGATCATACCAATTGGGTACTTATGGAGACATCATCCGATACCATATACCACTATTTGCCGGATGCTAATACGACAATCCCCCTTATCGTAAGAACCCCCTCCATACACTCCATGGATCCTCCTGAAGTATTTCTTATACCAACCGTTTTTACCGACCGTTATTATTTCATGAGCCTGTTGAAAGCGGAATTTAATTTTGAAACAGGGAGAGGGTTTCCAATTTCCGGTTTGATGTACGATAGACTGGAAAATTCTTTATTCATACCTAAAATATACAATGGTGATTATACCAGCAAAAGAGAAGTGGATATGACGTCGAGACCTTTAGATCCGGAATTCGTAATCGGACAGTCATTGCAAGCCCACGAACTTGCCGAGGCTTACGGGAGAGGACGATTGAAAGGCAAACTGAAAGAGATCGCAACTACATTGGATGAAGAGTCCAATCCGGTGATTATGCTGATAAAACACAAGAAAAATAAATACTAGCATGAAAGTAAATTTAATTTCAGCAGTCCTCCTCTTTGCCTTAGCGGGATGTGGAAAAGATAAGCAATCGACAGACGAGCTTGTCACGATCAATGTTAGCAAAGATTACCCAGAAAAGGAGCTAATCCTTCAGGATATTATGGATGTAGAATATATTGCGCTGGAAACAACTGACGAATTTATCACACATGGTAATGTCATGGATATCGGCGAAAAATTTATAATAGTAAAAAACAACACAAACGACGGGAACATATTCATTTTTGACCGGAAAACGGGGAAAGCTATACGGAAAATAAACCGTTTAGGACAAGGTGTCGAGGAATATCCGGGGATTGCAGGAATTACACTAGATGAGGAAAACAATGAGCTATTTGTTACACATACAGGGAAAATATCAGTATATGATTTAAACGGGGACTTTAAAAGAAGCTTTAATTTCCTAGACCCCGAGAGTGACTACCTTAAGGTTTTTAATTATGACAAGGATAATCTGATCACTTATGATAACAAAGGCTATGGAATGGTGGCAGACCAACAGCCTTATCATTTGATTATCTCAAAGTATGACGGAAGTATTATCCAGAAAATTACAATTCCTTCTAAAGAACAGAAAACACTGGTTATATTCGGAGATAATGATCAAAAAGTAATTCCTACTTTTTTTGCTACAACCGCCACTTCCGATAATTGGATACTTATGAATCTCTCATCCGATACCCTATATTCCTATTCGCCAAACGGTCATATTAAGCCTTTTATCGTGAGGACACCCTCTATATATTCCATGGATACAGAAATATTTCTTTTTGTAGAGGGGGTGACAAGCCGTTATTATTTTATGAGAACCGTAGAAAAAAAACTCGATATTAAAACGAGAAAAATACCGGTGAGTAGGTTGGTATACGACAAACAGGAAGATTCTATATTCAAATATCAAATATATAATACTGATTTTTTATATCAAAGACCGATCTATTGGATTTCATCTATTAATCAAGATATTGCGAACTGGTATCCCTTTGATGCGCCTGAATTGATTGAGGCTTATAAAGAAGGGAAGCTCAAAGGCAGGCTAAACGAAATCGCGGCGAAATTAAATGAGGATTCCAATCCCGTCATAATGCTGATCAAGTATAAGAAATAAGAACTAAATCATGTCTATATCCTAATGTTTTAATTTATGCTAAGATCGTTTCCACATTATCAGCAATTGGATTCTATGGACTGTGGTCCTAGCTGCCTCCGTATGATCGCCAAGTTCTATGGCCGTGTGTACTCGATCCAGAACTTACGGGAGAAAGCCTTCATCACCCGGGAAGGAGTCTCCATGCTGGGTATCAGCGAGGCGGCGGAAGCGATCGGGTTCCGAACACAGGGCGTGCGGATCACGGTGGAGGAATTGGAAAAGGAATGTCCCCTACCCTGCATACTGCACTGGAACCAATGGCATTTCGTGGTTTGCTACAAGATAAAGAAAGGGAAGTTCTACATAGCGGACCCGGCGGCGGGACTTATCACCTATACGAGGGAGGAGTTCAAGCGGTGCTGGGTCAGTACCAAGGTGGACGGGCAGGATACCGGGACGGCGCTCTTGCTGGAACCGGGGCCGGAGTTCTACGGGATGGAGGACGAGAGGAGAGACAGGAAACGTAACCTCGGATTCTTTTTCCGATATATATCGCCCTACAGGCGTGAGATGGCACAGCTCGTGCTGGGCATGCTGACCGCCAGTGTACTGCAACTCATCCTGCCTTTCCTCACGCAGAGCCTGGTGGATACCGGTATACGGGACAACAACCTGGGTTTCATAACCTTGATCCTTATATCGCAATTAGTGATCTTTATCGCCAAGCTATCCGTGGACTTCATACGGAGCTGGATATTGCTGCACGTAAACACGAGGATCAATATCGCCTTGATCTCCGATTTCCTCGCCAAGCTGATGCGTCTGCCCCTGCATTTCTTCGATACCAAGATGGTGGGCGATATCATGCAGCGCATCGGAGACCATGACCGCGTCGAGGCTTTCATGACGGGGACATCCATCAATACGCTCTTCTCTTTCGTCAACTTCATCGTGTTCGGGTTCGTGCTGGCCTATTACGACTGGACGATACTGGGACTCTTCTTGGTAGGTAACGGGTTATACGTGGCGTGGGTACTCGCTTTCATGAGATGGAGGAGGGAGCTGGACGTAAAGCGTTTCTCGCAGGCGGCCGGGGAACAAAGCAACCTATTCCAGCTCATCACCGGCATGCAGGAGATCAAGCTGAATAATTGCGAGACCAAGATGCGCTGGAAATGGGAACGGATACAGGTAAAACTTTTCAAGATAGGGATCAAGGGGTTGGCGTTACAACAATACCAGCAACTCGGGGCGGTCTTTTTCAACCAGACCACGAACATACTCATCTCCTTCATCGCGGCACGGGCCGTCGTGCAAGGGGATATGACACTGGGTATGATGATGTCGGTGACCTACATCGTGGGGCAGCTCTCCTCACCAATCGAGCAATTGATCGATTTCTCACGGTCCTTGCAGGATGCGAAGATCAGTTTGGAGCGGCTCGGCGAGATACACGGGAAGGAGGACGAGGAACAGGCAGGCGGGATAAGGCTGAATGTTCTCCCCGATGACAGGACGCTACGGCTGGAAAACCTCAGCTTCAGCTATGACGGGGCGGACCGTGACTATGTGCTGGAGCATGTCAGCCTCGCGATCCCGCAGCACAAGGTGACGGCTGTGGTGGGGGCGAGCGGCAGCGGGAAGACGACGCTTGTCAAGTTGCTGCTTGGTTTCTACGAGCCGAACAAGGGGGCGATCCGCGTGGGGAACGTCTTGCTGAAGGATATGAACCCGCATGTGTGGCGTGCGCATACGGGGTGTGTGATGCAGGACGGCTTCATCTTCTCTGACACGATCGCGCGTAACATAGCGGTGGGGGCTGAATCGATCGACAGGGAGCGGCTGCTGCATGCCGTTACGGTGGCGAATATCCGGGAGTTCATCGACTCGTTGCCGTT
>OLIX01002811.1_pt1 | contig 12242 bp, 8 predicted proteins | sample 1601331 | NCBI WGS metagenome assembly OLIX01 (sample SAMEA2452120, study PRJEB22498) | human gut metagenome | biome: human feces; feature: human gut; material: feces | place: Australia | collected 2012 | reverse complement strand
ATAAACTGGGGATAGGAGGTCATCAGGGTGTCCACGATGCGGAGCTTGTTGGCCTTGATGGAGCTTCCCGTTTCCGTGATATCCACGATGGCGTCCACCAGTTCCGGCACCTTCACTTCCGTAGCACCCCAGGAGAATTCCACGTGGGCTTCAATACCCTTTTCCTGAAGCCAGCGTTCCGTGATGCCCACGCCTTCCGTGGCGATGCGCTTGCCCTGAAGGTCTTCCGCACAGGTAATGGGGGAATTTTCCGGGACTACCAGCACCCAGCGGGTAGGCTTGGAGGTAGCCTTGGAGTATTGAAGATCCGTCAGCACTTCCACGTCCGCCCTGTTTTCATAAATCCAGTCGCGCCCGGTAATGCCGCAGTCGATGAAACCGTCATTGACATAACGGCCTATTTCCTGGGCACGGATCAGGAAGAGTTCCAGATCGTCGTCGTCGCAGGTCGGGCGGTATCCGCGGCTGGACACATACACATTGTAGCCGGCCTTGCGGAACAATTCCACGGTGGAATCCTGCAAACTGCCTTTGGGAAGAGCTATTTTGAGTTTCTTCGACATGATGGGACGGGAATGAAAACCCACACGGGCCCCATTGTCAAGTTCAGAACCGTATCCGGCCCATTTTACCGGGCCATGAGCCGTTCAATGTCATCAGGCAGCAAAGGCACGTCTCCCAGCAGGTCGATGTTTTCTGTTTCCCCGATCAGGACGTCGTTTTCCAAACGGATGCCTATGCCTTCTTCCGCAATATAGATGCCCGGTTCCACGGTGAAAACCATGCCCGGCAACACAACGGGGTTGGCTTCGCCTACATCGTGCACATCCAGCCCCAGGAAGTGGGAACACCCGTGCATGTAATATTTCCGGACAATGGGAGGATCGGACGGTTTTTCCGCCACCTGCGCGGGTGTGATCAGCCCCAGCTTGACGAGTTCCCCGGCGGCAAAAACGCGCACCAGGCGTTCGTACTCCGATTTCAGGATTCCGGGTTTCAGAATCTTTTTGGCGTAGGTCATCATATTCAGCACGCTTTCATACACAGCGCGCTGGCGGGGGGTGAATTTTCCGTTCACGGGAACGGTGCGGGTCATGTCGGAGTTGTAATTCCCGTATTCCGTGCCTATGTCCATAAGCACCAGATCGCCGTCTTCGCACCGTTTGTCGTTTTGGATATAATGCAACACACAGGTATCCTTTCCGGAAGCGATGATGGGCAGGAAGGAGAATTTGCGCGGACCGCGGCTGATGAATTCGTTGGCCAGGAATCCCTCAATCTGCCATTCGCCCACCCCCGGCCTGATGAACCGGAGCAATTCCCGGAAGCCTTCATTGGTGATGTCGCAGGCTTTTTTGAGAGCCTTGATTTCTTCCGGCTTTTTGATTTGCCGCATGTCCGCCAAGATTTCATAGACATTCTTCAAAACAGCGTCCGGGAATTTTTCCTTCAGCTCCTTGGTCATGCGGGCATTGCGCGTTTCCACCGGGCATGTGCATCGCGGATGCTGGTTGGCTTCCACAAAGACCATGGATGCGGACGGCACCAGGGCCTCCAGCAGCGCATCATATTCATTAGTCCAGCGCACGTCCTGGATGCCGCTCAGCTCTCTCGCCTGTTCCTGCGAGAGCCTGGCGCCTTCCCAGATGGCAATCTGTTCATTTGTCTCACGCAACAGCAGAATCTCATCCCAGCCGTCCTCCCGGATGGTCATGACCAGGACGGTTTCTTCCTGGTCAACTCCCGTAAGATAAAAGAGGTTGGCATTCTGATGCAGGGCAAAAGTACCGTCCGCATTCGTAGGAAATACGTCGTTGGCATGCAGAATCAGCATACTGCCGGCAGGCAGGCGGGAAGCAAGTTCTTCACGGTTGCCGGCAAAAAAGGAAGAAGGAAGCGGCTCGTATCTCATATCAACAGCATGCCCCGCTTTTCCGGCTTGTCAATCATGCATCCGGACACGGGGCAACCTTGCGCGTCTCCTTGTCGTCCGGAGTTCTTCTGACCGTGCCGTTTCCCCGCTCCGGCTATTCTTATGCCATTGTCCATTTCCTGCCGGCCCGCCATCCGTCCGTTAGGAGGCACGAAACCGCCCCGGAATTTCCGGAGCCTCCCCCTCCGGAAAAAACTTCTGGCGTCAATCGGGTCATGACTCGAACACCACCCGGGCGGATGCCGTCTTATCCTGCATGCACGGCGCTATTCCACGGATATTCCTGGCTCTGGGAACAGGTTTGGTTTTTTCCTGTTCCAGTTCCCGGACAATGCCCGTTTCCCCTTTAATTACCCATCCCCTTCACGCGGACTCCAGGCAGAGCTGTTTTGGAGGCGTCTGGTATAATCCCTCGGAACAGGCCGTCTGGAATTCTCCAAGGCTGAAAGTATATGTAGCCCCCGTCAATATTGACTATATCAAAGCCAGATTCCCCAAGGCGGCCCCGTCCCTGGCGGCACAATTCAGGGCCGGGCTGCAGAAAGACATCCGCAACGTGCTGGAAAACAAATCCAGACAGACGGGCGGGAGGATGAAATGGCAGTTGGTTGACCGCCCCGTTCCGGGATCCGTAACTCTCAGCCTCGCCATAGTCAAGCTGAAGCCTACGGACGTGGGCGGCAACATCATGTCCGATCTTGTTTCCCTGGTCTCCCCCCTTCCGGGAACTTCCCTGATCCTGGGGCGCTTCATGAGCGGGGACGTAGGCATTGAGGGACGCCTGTCAAATACGAATACGGACGCCGGCATCATGGAATTCAAAGCTTACAACACGGATCCCATCACCCTGTTTTCCGTAAAGGAATTTGAACGTTTTGCCTTCGACCAACGGAATTTGCGGCTTTTTTCCAGCTGCATTGCAGATATTTTCAAGGCTGGTCCCGCCAGCAGTATTCCCAAAACAGGGGAATTTGACCTGGACCCGTTTTAAACGGCCTTTCCGGACGATTCCTTCCCGTCTTTCTTTTCAGGTTCATAGAAAGCGCATTCCTGAACCGTCTGCCTGGTCTTGAAGGCATATACAAAGAAAGCGGCGCCCACCAGCACGAGGAAAACGGAGAGGAACTGCCCGCGGGTCAATCCCATGGAGAAGGGGGAATCCGGCTCCCGGTACTCTTCGCAAATAATTCTGCCCGCAGCATAAAGAACGGCAAAAATACCGCAGAACAAGCCGTTCCACGCACGGGGGAACCTTACCCGTACAAACCACAGCACGGCAAAAAGAAACACACCTTCCGCAAACGCTTCATACAGCTGGGAGGGGTAGCGTGCATGATCCTGCATCATCCGCCCCACGATTTCCCTGATGGCGGGCGTATCCCTCACCCGGTCGGTCACCCAGGCGGCAGTCATTCGTTCCGGCACGGCTATGCCGGAAAGGGACAGTTTGTCCAGCAATCCGGGCGTTTCATAAATACGGGAAGCCACCCGCACGAACAAGTCCGGATCCTGGGAAAGCTCCGCCGGAAAAATCATTCCCTGGGAAGAGCCGGGCGGGACAACGCGCCCATACAGTTCTCCGTTGATAAAATTGGCCATGCGCCCGAAAAACAGCCCAACGGGAGCTACAATGGCCAGGCCGTCCAGAAGCGCCACCCACTTGACGCGGTGCTTCCACGCATAATAAAATGTGTACAGCCCTACTCCAATCATTCCCCCGTGGCTGGCCATGCCCCCTTCCCACACCCTCAGGACCATGAGCGGATCCGCCAGAAACTGGGACCAGCCGTGATTGGGAATCTGGTAAAAGAGCACATATCCCAGCCTTCCGCCAATCAAAACGCCAAAAATAGCCACATAAGTAACAAAATCCGCCATCCTGTCCTGGGGGACAGGATACAGCTTCCGGCGGGAAAGCCAGGAAAGCAGATAATACCCGCCGATGAAGCCCGTTAAATAGGCCAGGCCATACCAGCGCAGGGCAATTGAGTCCGTTATCTGCCAGATGACAGGGTCCAGGTCATGTACGTAAACGGTCGGATTCATGAGCGTTTCTTTCAGGGCAGGTAATGGGTAAGGGCTTCCACGGCCTCCTGGTCCAGGGAACGGGCCAGAGCCACCGTCAATTCCACCGCGGCGCAGTAGTCCCGCAAATCCAGCACGCCGTTATGGGCATGAATGTACCGGGTGGGGATTCCCAGCACAATAGAGGGAACACCCTTTCCGGAAAGATGCAGGGCTGCCGCATCCGTTCCGCCGGAACGACGCACCGTCAACTGGAATGGGATGCCCGCATCCAAAGCCGTTTTTTCGGCCAGGGCGGCCAGCCGGGGATTGGTGATGCCGTGGGGTCAAACAGCCTGATCTGCACGCCTCCGCCCAAGGCCCCTTGGGAATCCGTCACGGCAAACCCGGGGGTGTCGTCTGCCGGCGGCCCTTCCAGAACAATCACGCAATCCGGTTGCATGGCGACGCCGGCCGTCCTGGCGCCCCGCGTGCCCACCTCCTCCTGAACCGTCGCGGCGGCAATCAGGGTGTTGGGATGCCCTTCCCGGCATAATTTCTTGAATGCCTCTATCATCACAGAAAGACCGGCGCGGTTGTCAAAGGCTTTCCCCATGACCCGGAACGGATTTTCCAACGGGGAGAATTTCACGTCCGGCACCACGGGATCCCCCAGGTGAATACCGAATTCATTCTTCACCTGTTCCGCGCTTTCAGCGCCCACATCTACAAAAAGGGCTTCCATGCTCATGACGCTGTTGCGCTGGCCTTCCGGCAGAAAATGGGGAGGCTTGGAACCAATCACCCCCCGGATGCCGCGGCCCGAGCGGTTTTTTACCAGGACACGCTGGCTTAACAGGGTATGCGGCCACCAGCCGCCTATCCCCACCAACTGAAGGAAACCGTTCGACGCTATATTCTGCACTAGGAAGCCTATTTCATCCATGTGGGCGGCCAGCATCACGCGGGGGCCGGCCCCTCCGCCGGTACAGAACAGGCTGCCGGAACCATCGGAAGAAAATTCCCCATATCCTTCAAGTTCCTGAGCCACCAGGCTTCTCACTTCATCCTCATGCCCCGAAATACCGTGAGCCTCTGAAAACTTCTTCAGCAGATCAGAATCAATCGCCATGGGCCGAGCATGTGGAAACACCTCTGCCAGGTCAAGCCCGCAGCCATGCCGCATGTTTTTTTCTTGACCGCCCGGGCAGAACCGCCGGACGGAGCCATGTCATGCTCCACACACGCTACATGGAAAGAAACAAGAGATTTTTGCTAGCCACAGTTCGGTTTTTGGTGTAACTAATCAGGGAATTGAATTGTGCTATGAAATCCATCCTTAACACTATCACGGCCATGCTGGCTGCGGTGCTTTTCGTCCCTGTGGCATCGGCGCAGACCACCAGCAATCCCAGAATGCAGGTGCGGGTCTCCCTGGAAAAGCTGTCCCTGTATATGCGCCAGTCCCCCAACGTCCTGACGCAGGACGATCCCCGGCCGCTGCCGAAACCGAAGAAATGGGCGGATTTTGAAATTCCCTTCAAGGTGGAAGCCGCTCCCACCCCCAAATCCGGCTATATTGATGCCCTGACGTTCAAATTCTACATCGCGGTAGTCAATCCGGACCGCTCCCGCCAGTACCTGAAACTGTATAAGGAAGTCAAATACGTCAATGTTCCGGTAGGAGAAAACACGTACGCTTCCGTGTATCTCTCCCCGTCCTCCGTCAAGCGCATTACCGGTGTGGAAGGAGGAAGAGGAAAATGGGTGAAGTACCAGGGCGTAGTGGTGGAATACAACGGCAAGATTGTCGCCACTTATTCCTCCGAACGCGGCAAGATGGAAAAATGGTGGACCATCCAGTCCCCCAGCATCGTGGAAACCTCTTATTACCCCCTGCTGAACAAGGATGAAACACCTTTCTCCGTGTTCTGGTACGACCGTTATCCGGAAATTATGAGGCCCAACAGCCAGCAGGCGGCTTCCAGTTCCGTCCCCGCCCCGTTCGGTACTCCTGTGGCCCCCCCGGCGGACGGCGAATAACGTTCCATTAATTCTATCATTTCATCTTATTTAACAGAAATCACCCATGGCTAATTCACGACCAATCGTCGCATTAAACGTAGGTTCCCAGAGAGTTTCAATGGGCGTCTTTTCCAAGACTTCCAAAGACGCCCTTATCCTGGACCGCTATGCTACGCGCCTCGTAGTGCTGGACCCGTCAGCAGAAGGTTTGCGCCTGACGAAAATAGGGGAAGCCATCGCCGACCTCGTCCAGGAACTCAACGTCAAAGGAAGCGTCGTCAACTATTCCGTTTCCGGACAATCCGTTTTCATCCGCTTCGTCAAGCTTCCGGCTCTGGACGATACCGATGTGGAACAGCTCATCCGCTTTGAAGCCCAGCAGCACGTCCCCTTCCCGCTGGACGAAGTCGTGTGGGACTACCATCTGCTTCCCGCCAAAGGTCTGGAACGGGAAGCCATCCTGGTTGCCATCAAGGCGGAAGACCTGGACTCCCTGAATGATGAAATCGTCTCCCACGGCCTTTCCACCGGCAAAGTGGACTGCGCGCTTACCTCTCTGTACAATGCGTATGTGGACAGTTATCCGGATGAGAAAGAACCGGTCATGCTCATCGACATCGGCGCCAAATCCACGGATTTGATTTACAGCGAACAGGGACGTTTCTTCACCCGCAGCATTTCCGCGGGGGGAATCTTCGTAACCTCCGCTATCGCCCGTGAATTCAATATTCCCTTCCTGGAAGCGGAACGCTTGAAAACCACCAGCGGGCTCGTTTCCATGAGCAACGGGCAAACGGAAGGGCTGGATCCCGCCACGGCCAATCTGGCTACCGTCATCCGTACGGCCATGACCAGGCTTGCCTCAGAAATCCAGCGGACCACCAACCATTACCGCGCCCAGATGAGCGGAAGCGCTCCCGTCAAGGCATACCTGTGCGGCGGCGGAGCTTCCCTGCCCTATACCAAGGAATTCCTGGAAGATAAACTGGGCATTCCGATCTCCTTCTTCAACCCCATGCACAACGTGGGCGTGGGCTCCGGCGTGGACGTGAACACCATCTCCCGCGAAGCCTTCATCCTGGGCGGATTGATCGGCACCGCCATTCACTCCATCGGCAGGGCCTCTCTCAATATTGACCTGGAACCCACCGCAGTTGCCAAAAAGCGGGCCAACCAGAAAAAAATGCCCGCCATCATCGCCGGGGCAGCCATTGCCGTTCTTGGTGCCGCAGCTTATGCCGTCACAGGATATATGGGAGAGAAAAAGGCGGAGGAAATCCTCGCCGGCGTCCAGCCCACCGTTACTTCCATCAAATCGGCACAATCCGCCCTGCGCCAGAAAGAACAGGAGCTGAAAAAACTGGACTCCACCCTGGCTTCCTACCAGCAGCTCACGCTTCAGCGCTACGGCTACGCGGACATCATCAGGCACCTGCTGGAACAGTCGGAACACAAGGATTATCCCTACTGGTTTACGGATTTTGAACCGCTGGCCCACTTCAATCCGGAGGATACCACCCAAATTACGGGATATTCCGTCATCAAGGATTCCTTCACATCGGACAAAAATACATCCCTGGTGGATGACATCAGGACGGAGGCCTCCGCCAACGCATCCAGCGAGGATGAAGCGGGCGTTTACAGCGTCAACGCCATCCGCCTGACCGGATTCGTCCGGCGCAGCCTGGGCGGCCAGAGAATCATCCAGGACCTCCAGGCAAAAATAGACGGGAACAAGGAATCCCTGTTCACTTTCAAGCCCGGAGACGTCAAACTGGAAGCCCGCCAGATCATGGAACTGGGAGCCAAGGACGCCAAGGTGGACGCGGCGGCAGGGGCCTTTGTACCCTTCAAGCTGGTGCTTCCGTTAAAAACGCCCATTCCCGTGAACTTTAACAAATAAGATTACCCAACCCGAACAAGACATATTTTATGAGCAATTGGATTACAGACAACAAGCCCGCCGCCATGGTCGCGGGCGTGGGGCTTCTCTTATTCCTGGGGTTATCCGCGACAGGGTACATCGTCAATTCCAAACGCAGTGAACTGGACAAAAAAATCAGCATCGCCGCCAAGGAAATCAAGTCCGCCAATGCTGCGGAAATCACTCCGAGCCGCTCATCCAACGAAGAGCTGGAAAAAGAACTGAACCGCTATGCCAAGGCCGTGGGCAGCCTGGAAACGGCCTACAAGCCCTTCCTTGCCTCCTCCGCGCTGGTCCCCACCACGCCCACGGCATTCCAGAATGAACTGAAAACATTCAGGGATTCCCTGATCTCCTCCTGCAGGAAAAAGAACATTCTCATAACGGACACATCCTCCTGGCTCGGCTTCCAGGTTTACAGCACCCAGGCTCCCTCTGTTCAGGCGGCCTCCACGCTGGGTTTTGAATTGAAAGCCATCAACAGCCTGGTCAACAAACTGGCGGAATGCGGCCTGTCCAAATTCATCAAGGTATACCGCCCCCAGCTCCCCATTGAAACCCTGGCGAACAATCCGGAAGAATCGGACGAAGCCGACCAGGCTCCATGGACTCCCATGCCTCTGGAAATAGCCTTCCAGGGCGACCGGGAAAGTGTATTGAAAGCCATGAACGCCATAACCGGCATGCAGGACTATCTGTTCACGGTCAACTCCATCCGTATCCGTAACGAACGGATGATGCCCCCTCCCATCGCCAATCCGGCAGCCGCCAAACCTGCCGCTGCCCAACCCGCCATGGGTGCGGCTTCCCTGACTACGGAGATTCGTGGCTGACTCCGGCGGATGAGGCGGCTGCACCTGCAGCCCCGGCCATCCAGCAAGTCATCAAGCCTTACATGGGCAAGGAGCAGGTCTTTGTCCAGGTCTCCCTGAATCTGGTCCACTTCAACCAGCCCAAGGCTCAGGAACCGTCTGAAGATTAACCAAGGCAACACCAACCGCAGCAAATACTTTCAACATGTCTGAAAAACAAAATTACGACAAAATCCTGTTGGCATCCGGAATCGTCCTGGGCCTGGGAGTGGCCGCCTATGGTACGCTGACCTTTCTGGGACTGAATGACAAATACAAATTCACCACGCAGGTTTCTGAAAAAGCCATCGAACCGCCTCCCGGCATCAAGAAAGCCGCAGAAGTAGGCCAGGAGCTTTCCGCCTCCCACGAACTCAAGCCGATTGCCCAGGAAACACAGAAGTATGTGGGCTTCGTAGCCCCTAATCTCTGGATTAAGGAGGGGGGAATGGAACCCTTTGACATCATCTCCGGTCCGCCTATCCACGGCAACATCCCGAACAAATGGTTCCTGGACAACGGACTGGAAAATGAATTCGTTTACTCGGACGTCCTGACCCGGGACCCGGACAACGATGGATTTACGGTGCAGGAGGAATATGCGGCCAAAACCCATCCCAACGACCCCAACAGCCATCCTCCCCTGGTCAGCAAACTTTTTGTCGACGAAATCAAGCAGTTCGGCTTCTACCTGGCTTTCACCCAGGCGGATGGCAATGACTTTACCTTTAAGGGCATGAACCGCGCCAAACAGGAAATCTGGAAAAACATCGTCCAGACCAACGGCAAGTTCGGTACCCGTAAGAATACAAAAGACGAGCCCAGGTTCGAACTTGTCAGCGTTGTCAAAAAGGAATTCAAGAATCCCAGCCTGGACATGGTGGAAACGGACGAGGAAGCCGTCGTCAAGGATTTGAAGCCGACCAAAAACGGACAAACCTACACCATCAGGCGCGGAACAAAATACGTCATTCCAATCATTGATAAGAAAGTAAACCTTACTATCACGGCCGGCCCCGAACGGGATACCAGCTTTGAAGTAGAGGAAGGTTCCGACTTCCGGATTCCGGGAGACGCCAAACAAATCTACACGCTGAAAACCGTTGATAATGCTACACAGACCGTAACCATTGCCAACAAAACCACTGGAGAACAAACAACACTGAGCAAGAAAAAATAGAGCCGGATTTAAACTTTTCTGAAAAAAAAGCTTCACAAATCCGAAAAACATGTAAAAAGAAGAACCTAACTATGGACCACGCACCACTTTATCAACCGAAGCGTTCTCTGATCGCGCTGATGGCCATTGCTGCCTCCTGCCCGTTTGCGCAGGCTGGTGATGGCGGCGCCGTCGGAACCTCCAGTGCCTTGGGATCGTCCTACGCCGGACCGGGCAGTTACCAATACCAGTCCAGTGCAGCGCGCACAGCCATGGCCCGCCGCGAAGCGCAAACCCAGGAAGCCATGCAGCTCCTTGCGGAAGGCCGCAACCTGTACCGCGAAGGCAAGTACAAGGAAGCCTTGGACAAATACAACGCCGCTTACAACATGCTGCCTTCTGCGCCGATCAACGACCAGCGCAAGGAAGCTATCGCCAACCATATTGGCGACGCCAGCATCGCCGTTGCTCAGGAATACATCAAAGTGGGGCGCTATGACGAAGCCGACAAGCTTCTGCAGGATGCCATCAAGCTCAATCCCCGGAGCGCCAAGCTTGCCAAGCAGACGCTCGAATACATGAAGGACCCGATTCGCACGAATCCGGCGCTCACCCCCGAACACGTGAAAAACGTGGAAAAGGTGAACACCCTCCTTCACATGGCCTATGGTTACTATGACCTCGGCGACTACGATAAAGCCATCGCCGAATTCAACAAGGTTCTCTCCATCGACCCGTACAACGTGGCGGCCCGCCGCGGACAGGAAACGGTCAACCGCCGCAGAATGGCTTACTATGCAGCCGCTTACGACGAAACCCGCAGCACCATGCTGGCGGAAGTGGACAAGATGTGGGAACGCCCCATCCCGATGGAAGTCCCGACCGGAGCCGACGGCACTGACAACGCACCGATCACGGACATCAACGGCGCCACGGCCAATCTGATGAAGCTCAAGAGCATCATCATCCCCTCCGTCTCTTTTGAAGACACCACCGTGGAAGACGCCATTGACTATCTGCGCAAAAAGTCCATTGAACTGGACCGCACGGTAGGCCCGAACGGCGAACGCGGCATCAACTTTGTCATCAATGATTCCCAGCCCGCTGCCGTCGCCCCCGCCGTTCCCGCAACTGATGAAGACGGCTTTGGCGAAGAAACTGCGGAAGTCACGGAAGCTGCTCCGGCAGCAGCCCCGCAGGAAAGCATCCGCACCCGCAAAATCGGCCAGTTGAAGCTGACCAATGTTCCCATGCTGGAAGTGCTCCGCTTCATCTGCAGCAATGCCGGCCTGCGCCAGAAGGTGGAAGACTATGCATTGACCATCCTTCCTGCCGGCGGCAATGACGTGGATCTGTACCAGCGCACCTTCTCCGTGCCCCCGGGCTTCCAGTCCGCTCTCCGCACCACCGTCGGCGACGGCGGCGGCGAAGTCAGTGACGACCCCTTTGGCGGCGGTGGCGAAAGCTCCTCCGGCCTTAAGCCCATGCCCTCCATCCGCAGCCTGCTGCAAAAGAGCGGCATCAGCTTCCCGGAAGGCGCCACGGCATTCCTTGTCAACGGCAATTCCTCCCTGGTCGTCCGCAACACTTCCGGCAACCTGGACCTGATCGAACAGCTCATTGAAAACACCCGCGGCGAATCCCAGCAGGTGCGCATCATGACCAAGTTCGTGGAAGTAACCCAGGAAAACACGGAAGAACTCGGCTTTGACTGGATTGTCACCCCGTTCTCCGTAAGCAATGACCGCAGCACCTTCCTGGGCGGCGGCACGAACTACGGCACCGGTTCCACTTCCGACAGCTTTACCCAGTCTCCCGGCGGCGTGACCGGCTGGCCTGTAAACAGCGGCAGCGACACCATCAACGGCCTCGTTACCGGCGGCAACCGCACGGGTGACTACGCCATCACCAAGAACTCCGTGGACAATCTGCTGAACAGCACCAACCGCTCTGAAGCCTCCCAGAAAAACGCCGCTCCCGGCATCATGTCCCTGACGGGCATTTATGACGAAGGCTCCTTCCAGATGCTGATGCGCGGCCTGTCCCAGAAAAAAGGCTCTGACGTCCTCACCGCCCCCAGCGTGACCGCCAAGTCCGGTGAAACCGCCAAGATTGAAATCATCCGCGAATTCTGGTATCCCACCGAATACGAACCGCCGGAACTCCCCAACTCCGTAGGCAACAGCGGCTATAACAACGGTTACGGTTATGGGAACAACGGTAACATTGTGGACGGCCTGCTGGGCAATCAGATCCAGCCCCAGATATCCAGCTTCCCCGTCACTCCCGCCACTCCCGGCGTGTTTGAAATGAAGCCCGTCGGCGTAACTCTGGAAGTGGTGCCTA
>OLIX01002808.1_pt1 | contig 12248 bp, 8 predicted proteins | sample 1601331 | NCBI WGS metagenome assembly OLIX01 (sample SAMEA2452120, study PRJEB22498) | human gut metagenome | biome: human feces; feature: human gut; material: feces | place: Australia | collected 2012 | reverse complement strand
CGCCGAAAACGGTGAACACGGCTGTGATGAAGATAAGCCCGAGTGCTCCCCACCAAGTCGGGTATAATGAGGTTTTCATACACTTCCGCTACCGTGTTACGGGAGGGACGGGCCGAGAGGTCGTCCTTCAACACGATGGGCACACCCATCGCTTCTACTCCGGTAATACCGTTTGCCTTGATATAACCGTAGGGTTGGGCGTAAACTCGTACCAAATCGAAGTAAGCCAAAGCACGCAAGAACAAATTCTCGGCTTTGATGTTGTTGATTTGCTCGTCGCTTACCCCGTCGCGCGAGAATTTTCCTTCGTTAATCGCCGTGAGTGCTTTATTACAGCCCAGTATCGCGCTATATGCGCTCGACCAAAGGCCCATCGTGCTGGTCGAAGTATAGTTCCATGCCGGTTCCATACGCATACGTCCTGTATTGACCGGGCCTACCATACCGTTGCCGCACATCACATCGAATGTCAACGGGAACGATGCCCCATACCACGAGATGACTGCCCGATAGTTACCCGCCGTCGCTCCGTCGATCCCTTCAAAGGTCGACAGAGCCAATTCGTCTGACTGATCCATAGGCGGCTCCTTCGTCAGGAAGTCCTCGCAGGAAGAAAGAGCCAACGCTAAAACTGCTATCGATAAAATTATTTTTTTCATTGTAACAATTCTTTTTTAATTGATTAGAAAGTAATATCCACACCCACGATCATCGAACGGGTCATCGGGTAACTGATGATGGTAGCACCCGAGGTTCCGTGTTCGGGATCCCAGTAGTTCATGTTGTGGAACGTATAGAGGTTCAATGCGCTGGCATAGATGCGAACACCGCTCATCAATGCCTTTTTGGTCCATTTCGAAGGCAAGCTGTATGCCAGCGTAATATCCTTGATACGCAAGTAGCTGCCATCTTCGAGATAACGGGTAGAAATAGCAGAGCTGTTGCTCGAATTGTTGTAAACCGGTTTCGGCAATACATTGGTGTCGCCCGGTTTCTTCCAATAATTCATGGCGCCTTTCCAAATGTTCGAATCGCCGTAAGAGCCGTCTGCTTCGAACAACGAACGGTCTTGGTTCAACACCTTGTTACCATAGCGGGCTTCGAGCTGAATGCCCAGCGATATGCCTCTCCAAGAAAGCTCGGTATTGAAACCGCCCGTCCACAGAGGTTCGGGAGAACCGGCATTGATACGGCGAGCCTCTCCGTAATTCTCGGTCAACAGCCCCTCTTCGTTACGCCACAAAGCGTTACCGTTCTGAGGATTCACCCCGGCATAGTCATACAACCAATAGGTATAAAGCTGTTCGCCCTTGACATAACGCAAAGTCGTTCCTATAAAATCCTGACCCGGAGCAAGTTCGAGCACTTTCGAACGGTTGGCCGCAAAGTTCACGCCGGCCGTCCATTTGAAGTCGTTGGTATTGAAAATCTCGGCATCCAACTGAACCTCCACACCGCTGTTGCGAATCTTACCCACGTTCTGGGCCTGCGAAGCAAAACCGGTCGTATAGGGCAGAGGAGACGCGATCAACATATCTTCGGTACGACGGGTGTACCAGTCGATAGAACCGTTCAAACGGTCGAACAGACGGAAGTCGATACCGATATTGTGAGTTTTGTTGGTCTCCCAAGTCAATTTGCGGTTCTGCAACTGAGAAGGCAACTGACCGGTAATACCGTTGTACACGATGTCGGAGTACAAACCGTAGTGTGCATAGGCTGCAATATTGTCGTTACCGTTCACACCATAGCTGTAACGCAATTTCAATTGATTAAGTACCGATTTGATATCCTGCATGAAATCTTCGTTGTGAATATTCCACGAAGCGCTGGCAGCCCAGAAAGTACCCCAACGTCTGTCGGGACCGAACTTGGAGCTACCGTCCGTACGAATAGAACCTTTTACATAATAACGGCCTTTGTAATTGTATTCGGCTACACCGAAGAAAGAAACCATCGCCATTTCGGTAAGACCGTCACCCACTCGTTGGTCTTCTACCGAAACACCCACAGAGTGGTAAGGACGTTGCTGATTCACATGATAAGATATACCTTGCAAGAAAGAAGACTCATATGCATTGGCTTCCTGACCGATCAACACATTCAACGAATGGTCGTCGTTGAACAGGTCGTCATAAGTGATCGTATTCGAAGTAGTCAATATGCGATATTGGCTCTCGGCCGTGTTCAAAGAAGCTCCGTAAGAAGCCGTGTTCACGAAAGCCGGACTGTAAGCGCGGCTGGTAGTCGTGGCATACTCGATAGAGTTGTTGGTACGGAACGTCAGTTGCTTGATCGGTTTCCATTCCAAATAAACGGTTCCGTTGAATTTATACTGCTTGTCGTATTTGTCTTGTTCGCGAATAGCGGCGATCGGGTTCACGTTGAACACGAAAGGCAAATCGAAGTTGTAGCTTCCGTCCTCGTTGTAAGCGTTCATGGTCGGAGCCAAAGCCATACCCGAATAGAAGGGATTCGTAGGAGCCAAACCGCTATCGCCCAACAAACTATTTTGCACATCGGAAACCTTCATATAACCGCCATGCAGACGAGTTCCCATTTTCAACCATTTGTTCAACTCGGTATCGAGGTTCGCGCGAATCTGCATCTTCTCGAAACCTACGGTCGGCACGATACCGTTTGTTTTATTATAAGACAATGAAGTATAGTAAGTAGTCTTGCCCGCACCGCCCGAAGCGATCAGCTCATACTCTTGCAAACTGCCGTTACGCGTCAACTCTTTCATCCAGTTGGTCGCGCGTCTGCCGGCCATAGCCTGCGGGAAATAATACTCCGAAGTAGGATCATCGGGATTATACCCGGCATTGATACGGGCATCGCGTTGATATTGCACATACTCTTCGAGGTTGGCCATGCCGAAGTCATTGTCATTGGCAAGCGTGGACACACCGTAGCGGGCACGGGCGGTAATCTTGGATTTCCCCGATTCTCCCGATTTGGTGGTAATCAAAATCACACCGTTGGCAGCACGAGAACCATAGATAGAAGCGGCAGCGGCATCCTTCAACACCGTCACCGAAGCTATATCGCTGGGGTTGATCAAGGCAATCGCGTTCATACTGTTGGAAAGTCCGCCTACATCACCGCTTTCCACGGGAATACCGTCGACCACATACAAAGGGTTGTTACCGGCGCCGATAGAACTGGTTCCGCGCACCCGAATCGTAGCCACAGATCCCGGTTGCCCGTTGCTCGACGAAACCGACACACCGGCCATTTTACCGGAAAGCATCTTGTCCACCGAAGTCTCGGGGATAGAAGCCAGATCATCACCATCGACCGTCGCGATAGAACCGGTTTTGGCCTCCTTCCGTATCGTCTGGTAACCTACCACCACGACATCGTCGAGAGTATGATCGGCAGAATTCAATTTAACGACCATACCATTACGCGCAAAAACCTCCTGTTTTTCCATACCGATGTAGGAAATAACCAAAGTTCTCGATGCCCCGGCAGGGATCTTGATTGTAAACTTACCGTCCGTGTCGGTAATAGTAGAAGCATTCGCGCCCTTCACCAAGATAGACGCACCGATAACCGGCTCGTCATTCTCTGCCGACAACACCGTACCGGAGATACTCGTTTGAGCCACCGCTAACGAAATGCCAGCCAACAGAGCGCACAATAACAATGTTAATTTTCTCATACGACTGAAATTAAATTTAAATAAACGATTATTCCTTCTTCTTTTTTCACATTACACACACTCGACAATCTTTGTCAAGTTTTTTTCATTACACACTACTAACACTAAAACTTTTCTTTCCTTTTTTAACCTTATTATATATATAAGACTTAATAAAAATAGCGAATCTCTATGCTCAAATCAACTTCTCATAGAAGTATTCAGCATGCAAAGATAACAAAAAAAACCACAATATAAAAATCAAATTGAAAGAAAACATACCTTTCGGGCTTTCTTTTTGATAAAACCCATTCTCTTTTTTCGGAGATTCATAAATATACATTTTTCACAACAAGACTAACTTATTAAGAAACAATATAATAGATAATTCTTAATTTAATTATAAAATAATACGAGAAACAAGAAGTATTCTATGTTAATAAAATATAAAACAGAACCTACTATAATCGTATTATCGCCAAATAGCGCTAATCTTATCAAAATTTTAACTCAATTCGTTTATTCAATTAACATTCGATACTTCTCCCCCTCCTCCCCTGTGTTTTGCACAGCAAAATATAGGGGAGGTGTCCGAAGGACGGAGGGGTTGAAAAAACAGCGACAGTAACAAAATCAAATCTCACACTCTCCCTCTGCCGTGTCACGCAGCAATATAGAGGGAGAAGGTGAGAATGTTTTATATTGTTATATAGAAAACACATCGAACTGTAAAGAAAGACATGTATCACACTCCTCCCCTGTGTTTTGCGCAGCAAATATAGGGGAGGTGGCCGAAGGACAGAGGGGTTAAAGAAACAGAGGGGTTGAAAAAACATCAGCAGCAACAAACCGGGTATCACACTCTCCCCCTGTGTTTTGCGCAGCAAAATATAGGGAAGGTGTCACACAGTGACGGAGGGGTTAAAAAAACAGCGACAGCAACAAACCGGGTATCACACTCTCCCCCTGTGTTTTGCGTAGCAAAATATAGGGGGAGTGCCCGCAGGGCGAGGGGGTTAAAACAACAGAGAAGTTAAAAAAAATTACACAAACAGAAAAAACAAATGACTCCAATTAAACACTTTGACCAGAAGCCTTTAATCTCCGAACAGTCTCTTTCAACAACTCTATCACAGCCGGCTGATTCTCGAAAATCGCTCGATTTTCAATCCTCAATACGGTTATCCCTCGTGCAGATAACCTGTTATCCCGGCTCCCGTCTCTAAGGCTCCCTTCGATTGTATAATGGCCTTGCCCGTCCAATTCTATTCCCAACTTCAATTCGGGACAGTAAAAATCCAATATATACTCACCCACCGAAAATTGCCGGCGGAATCTCACTCCATCGATTTGTCGGTTTTTCAATATCAGCCAAAGAGTCGCTTCGTATTTTGTCCCGTTGGAACGAAACTCTTTCCGCTGGACCTCTTTCTCCTTTCTGTTGAAACTTCGTTTCATAACTCATTTAGAATGATTTACAAATATAATTTCCTAGAATGGTAAATCCAACTACTTCCCCTCTTATTTTTTCAAAGCTCCTCTATAATATTTATTTACCTCTACCGATATTTCTACCCCCTACAAATAAAAATTACCTTGTAATATTTCTCAACCCCTCTCCTCCGGAACTGCCGTTCCTTCGGTCTCTCCCCTATATTTCCCTACGCAAAACACAGGGGCGGTGTCCGAAGGACGGAGGGGTTAATAAAACAGAGGGGTTGAAAAACAGCAATAGCAACAAAATCAAATCTCAACCTCTCCCCTTGCCGTGCCCCGTAACATTACAGGGTGTCACGTATAAAATCGGAGCAGAAGCGAAAGGAAAATACATCTCACCCTCCTCCTCTGTGTTTTGCGCAGCAAAATATAGGGGAGGTGTCCGAAGGACGGAGGGGTTAGAAAACATCGGCAGTAACAAATCAGGTATCACCCTCTCCCCTGCCGTGTCCCGTGGCATTACGGGGTGTTTCCGTTAGGGAATATAGGGGGAGTGCCCGCAGGGCGAGGGGGTTAAACCCTACAATCAAAAACTCTTATGGAATCTTACAACTATTTCCCTAAAAGAGGAGAAATATATCCAAGAACCTTTTGCAAATGATCGACCTTACTCCACTTGATCTTATTCGCTTTAAGAAATACATTGAACTCTTTTCTGCTTGATTCGGGCAAGAGCTTCGAAACAGATTTTTTATTCGCATTGACAATTTCACCACCGACAATGAAACACAACCGAGTAGACACCGGTAATGTCTGCCCGTTTTCACGCTCCACGCGAATCATATCGTAATTGAGATTGGCGATACCGCCGAGTTGCAAACTCGACAAATTATCGACCGCCGAAGTAGACGACGATGTACCATAAGCCCCCGTCCCTTGTAGCAAACGGTCGAAATCGCCCGTCGTCCTACGACCGAGAATCGCTTGCGGTGTCTCGCCCAATACCTCGATAAAAAAATTCTCGCAACGTACGAATTCGGTACTGTCGGCAAAAACAACCCGACCGATATCATTTTGATTATCGGGACAGTATATCTGCGAACCATTCAAATAATGCAAATCGTTACGCAATAAATGAATGTTTACTTTCGCCTCCCCTTTATTCCCCGATTTGGAATAAATAGAAGCCTCCATAAAATCATCGAATAAATACGGCCACATAGTTGTAGGCTCTCCCGCCCGGAGCCCAAGAGAGGTAATCACCCCCAGTAATCCGGCAAATAACAATCTTTTCATAAGAATAAATTTATAAACATTCAAAATTAAATTTGTCAAAAACGACTACAAGTTAGTAATTTTATGTTATTTTTGCTCCTAAGAATAGGAATATTTTGCAAACACAATCACACAAATACTTAACAATATGAAAATCAAACATCTATTGTGCTTTATCGCGCTATGTCTGTTTTTTACTCCGGGTAAAGCCCAACAACTTAGCGTAATGACTCTACGTAATGGAGCAACGGTTTACATTTGGGAAGACAAAAGTAAACCCGATGTATTCGGTATGATCGCTTTCAAAGTAGGCTCGGTCGACGATCCCGAACAATACACCGGACTGGCTCATTACTTGGAGCATGTCATGTTCAAAGGGACCCAAACCATCGATGCACTGGATTGGGAAAAAGAGAAACCCATCTATGAAAAAATTATCGCCAAGTATGACGAACGAGCAGCATTAAGCGACCCTGCTGCCCGCGAAGCCGTAGACAAGGAAATTAACGACCTGACCCGTGAAGCAGCCCAATATGCCGCAGGAAATGAATTTTCCCTTTTGGTAGACCACATGGGAGGACAAGGACTAAACGCCAGCACAGGCTACGACCAAACGGAATATCACAATTCCTTCCCGCCCTCGCAACTCGAAAAATGGCTCGAAATCTATTCCGAACGTCTTATAGACCCCGTATTCCGGGGCTTCCAGACCGAATTGGAAGCCGTATACGAAGAGTACAACATGTATAACGACGACCGCGGATCGAGAATGAGAGAGTTCATCTATGAACAAGCATTCGGAGATCACCCATACGCCCGTCCCATTATCGGTCTCCCCGAACACTTGAAAAATCCCCAATTGAGTAAACTGATCGATTTCTATAATACATGGTATGGCCCTCAGAATATGTCTATCATTCTGGTAGGTAACATCGACGCCAAAGAGGCAATACCGATGATTCGCGATAAATTCGAAAGAGTTCCCCGCCGAGCCGAGATACATCGGGAAAAGAAACCCGTCCGCCAATTCAAAGGTCGCACGGAAAAGAGCGCGAAAATTTTCTATTATCCTATGCTGGCCCTCATTTACAATGGAGTTCCTTCGAACGACAAAGATGAAATCGCATTGGAGATCTGTTGCCAACTTCTCTCCAACTCACAAAAAACCGGTATCCTCGACAAGCTGCAACTCGACGGCGACATCATGAGCGTAGGCGCATCTCAAAATGCCATGCGAGATGCAGGGATTCTCATGATCAATGCCATTCCCTCTTTCGATGCGAACCAAAATCGTTGGGACAGTCACAAATCGGTAGAAAAAATCGTATTATCCTCTTTGCGCCAACTACAAAACGGGGAGTTCGACGAAGTGACTCTCGAAGCTATCAAACAAAACATGATACGCGAATACGACCTGCAAATGGAATCGAACGAAATGAAAGCCTATATATTAGCCTCTCTTTTCAATACGGGAGCCGATCCGTCGGACATCGTCAACTTCAAAGAAAAAGTCAAAGCCGTCACCATCGACGAGGTGAAAGCCGTAGCAAAAAAATACTTTAACGACAATTACCTCGCTTTGAACATTCAAGAAGCGAAAAACCTCGACAGCAAAGGACAAAAACTGAAAAAGCCCGATTACAAACCCATCGAGACGAAAAAAGGAGCCAAATCGGAATATGCTAAATGGGTAGAAAGTATACCGGTCAACATGCCCGAAGTAAAATACTGCGACTTCAATTCTATCCAACAAAAGCAAATCAACACTCGCAGCAAACTGTTCTACAATCTCAACCCCGAGAACGACGTATTCACGATGACCTTGAAATACGGCATCGGAACGAAAAAGATGCCTAAACTCGAATATGCCGTCGCCTTGATGAACAACGCAGGTATGCTGCCCGATATCGAACCGTTGGCATTCAAACGGGCTATGGGCGAATTAAATGCAAATTGCACATACGCTGTGGACGACAACTACATGTATGTCATGATGAGCGGATACGAAAAAGATTTGGTAAAAGCCTGCCAGCTTCTTTCCAAACAAATCCTTTTCCCCAAACTCGACGACAAGCAGTTGCAAAGCCTCATCGGTAGCGCGTTCGGTTCTCGCCAGATGGAAAAAAGCAGTATCGGGACATTGGAAAGTGCCCTCACGTCGTATGTACTATACAAGGATAGTTCAGACTACCTGCAACGCATCCCCACTCGTGATTTAATAGACCTTTCGATTACAGATCTGACGACCCAATTCCAAGCCGCCACGAATTACGAATGTGAAATCTATTACGTAGGTACGGCGCCATTCGATGACGTATATCAAGTATTGAGCCAAAACTTGCCGTTGAAAGCGCAAGAAATGCCCTCTACCTCTCCCGAGTTACGTCCTCGACAACAATATACCGAAAATACGATTTTCTTCCTGCCCAACAGCAAAGCGACTCAAAGTAAAATATACTTCTTTATAGAAGGAAAACCATTCGATGTAAAAGACGATATATTCATCGAAGCCTTTTCAAGCTACTTTGGAGCCGGATTCGGAAGCCTCGTCGTAGATGAAATTCGCGAAAAACGGGCTATGGCATATACCTCCTACGGTGTCGTGGGGACCCCCTCCGTTGCCGGTCGAAACACGCTATTTCAAGGATTTGTCGGCACTCAGGGAGACAAAACGCTCGACGCTATCGAAATTTACATGAATTTGTTGAAAGATATGCCGTCCACACCCGAACGTTTCGACGTAGTAAAAACCAATATCAAAGAATCTATCCTCAGTGCGAAACCGGGATTCCGTTCTGCAAGTGCCATATATGAGGCATGGAAACGAATGGGCTATACACAAGATCCGGCCATCGACAAAATGAAAAAGATCGAAACGCTCAAATTCGAGGACATCATCGATTTCTACAATGAAAACATCAAGGGAAAACCGGTTGTTATCGCCATCGTAGGAAATCCGAAAGATTTCGATACTAAGGCTCTCGAAAAATACGGAAAAGTAGTCAAAGTTTCCGAATCGAAACTATTCTCCGATAGCTTCTGATAAGCCAACGAGCAAAGAAAATAAAATCTTAAAAAGCGAGGGTCTCGAAATGTTATTCGAGACCCTCGCTTTTTAGCCATAACGCACCCGCCAACCCCACTCGCTATTCTTAGAAGCTATTTTAGATTTATTCCGAGACAGATTGAGATCTATGTTGAAACAGATTGGAGTCCGAGATATGCAGTCAATAGCGGGCTATTGACAAAAATCAAGGGATTCAAGATGCGAGACAGGGGCTCAATAGGGCCGGAACATACCTGTTTGCAATGATAATATTATTTCCCTATAAATTTAAAACAGCTTCTTAAATAAACCTAAGAATCTGTTTAATGTTCCTTTTAAACCGATAATAATCGCCCATCGATTGTTCTTAAAAAAGAACCTTTATAATGAAAGTAAATATGAACATAATGAAAAAAAGTATGACAGGAGCATTTTTAGCGTTGGCAGCCGTTTCAACCGGGAACATAGAGCCTATGGAAGCCTGTACACGCGCCGTGTATATCGGCCCCGAACAAATGGTAATAACAGGCCGTACGATGGACTGGAAAGAAGACATTATGTCGAACATCTATGTCTTTCCTCGTGGAATGAAACGAGCCGGATACAACAAGGGCGAAACCGTGAATTGGACCTCTAAATACGGAAGTGTAATTGCGACAGGATACGACATAGGAACCTGTGACGGAATAAACGAAAAAGGATTGGTGGCAAGCCTGCTATTTTTGCCCGAGTCCGTCTATTCACTGCCGGGCGATACCCGTCCGATAATGGGAATCAGTATATGGACCCAATATGTACTCGACAATTTTGCAACTGTGCACGAAGCTGTCGAAGAACTGAAAAAAGAAACCTTCCGCATAGACGCTCCACGCATGCCGAACAATGGACCCGAATCTACCCTGCACTTAGCAATTACCGACGAAACCGGAAATACGGCAATCTTGGAATATCTCGACGGGAAACTGAATATTCACGAAGGAAAAGAATATAGAGTGATGACAAACTCGCCTCGGTATGAAGAACAATTAGCCATTAACCGCTATTGGGAAGAAATCGGAGGACTGGTAATGTTACCGGGAACAAACCGGGCGAGCGACCGTTTTGTACGGGCTTCTTTCTACATAAAAGCAATACCCCAAACGTCCGATGCCAAAATCGCAGTACCCAGTGTATTGAGTGTCATGCGCAATGTATCGGTTCCCTTAGGTATAAATACACCCGACAAACCGCACATCTCCTCTACCCGTTGGAGGTCAATCTCCGATCAAAAGAACAAAGTATATTACTTCGAATCGACACTTACCCCCAATTTATTTTGGCTCGACTTGAAGAAAATAGATTTCAGTCCGTCGGCAAAAGTGAAAAAACTCCCGCTATCGAACGGAGAAATTTATGCAGGCGATGCTATAAAAGATTTACGAGACAGCAAACCTTTCGATTTTCTGTTTCAAACCCCGGTGATGTAATTCACCGGGCATTCCACATCATAGACATGAAACACAGCATAATAAATTGTACAAACACTTTAAGACAGACTTCCGAAATTTACGGGACGAATCAAACACTAAACACGACGCTCCATTTGTCCGAAGAAAAATTTTTCGTACTTTTACCCGAAAATCTGTGACTTCAATCTCGTTCCGATGAAACTGGACAAAAACAAAGTATTCTCATTCATTCGTAACCGGATCTCCGTCGGGAAATTATTTCTTGCCATATTCATTATTTTCATCATCTTCATCGATGAAAACAGCTGTATACAACGCATAAAATACGATGCCGAAATCAACGACCTGCGTAAACAAATAGCGGCACAAAACGATACGACCGAATACTACAACCGTAGAATAGAAGAACTGAAAACCGACAAAAATATCATTGAACAAGTCGCGCGCGAACAATATCTTATGAGTAAACCCAACGAAGACATCTATCTCATCGAAAATAAAAAATAACACTATAACACATACGATAAATATGAACCAGCAAACACGCAATATATTATTCATGGTATCCTCCATTGCCGTCATTATAGGGGCAGCTATGCCCTTGTTCATGCTCAAAATGCCGTGGGTTCCATACATTTATGCTTTCGGAGCCGCAGGCATGGCCGTTTGCAGACTCACATTCCGTTACAAAGGGAAAAATTTCCGGTTAAAAAGACTCTACCACATCGAAACATTCTCATCTCTCTTTTTGGTAGCCTCCTCATATTTCATGTTCAAAGAAGATCCCGATTGGATTATGTTGCTTACTGTCGCTGCTGTCCTACAATTATATACATCGATTCTCATTCCGCGAGTATCCAAGAAAGAAGAAAAATAAGCTACTCCCAACCTCTCCCCTGCCGTGCCCGTAGCATTACGAGGTGTCACAAAACAGCATGGAGAAAAAGGCTGCTATTCAATCCTCTCCCCTGCCGTGCCCCGTAGCCTTACGGGGTGTTTTGCATCGCAAAATATAGGGGAGGGGTCCGTAAGGACGGAGGGGTTAGAAAAATATCGGCAGTGGCAGTAACAAAATCAAGTATCACCTTCTCCCCTTGCCGTGCCCCGTATGCGGAGTATTGCACCGCAATGAGCGGAAGGTTACTCTCACCCTCCTCCCCTGCGTTTTGCACAGCAAAATATAGGGGAGGTGTCCGAAGGACGGAGGGGTTAAAAATACCCTCAGTGAAAGTAATAGAGGAGGGTTAGAATACAAGCAAGCCCCCGATAATTGCGGCAGCCCTTCCGGGTTCATTCCTCTCGCTGCTAAGAAGAATAAACGAATAGAAAGTATAATCATGACATAATTCCACTATCCCCCTATCCTACCTTCGCAAAAAAAAACAAACGAGCGATG
>OLIX01002800.1_pt1 | contig 12272 bp, 10 predicted proteins | sample 1601331 | NCBI WGS metagenome assembly OLIX01 (sample SAMEA2452120, study PRJEB22498) | human gut metagenome | biome: human feces; feature: human gut; material: feces | place: Australia | collected 2012 | reverse complement strand
ACCCAGGAGCTGAACATCCGCAGCTCTGCCGGTACTGACGGCGACCGGGTCGGCAGCCTGAAATACGGCGATCGGGTGGAGATTCTGGAAAAGAGCGGCGATTGGGGTCGTATCTCCAAGGGCTGGATCTCCCTGAAGTACGTCTATCAGGACGGCACCACCGGCGCCAAGTCCGCCAAGGGCATCGTGACCACCGACGGTCTGCGCATCCGCAGCGGCCCCGGCACCACCTATGAATCCGTCGGCTCCTACAACAGCGGCGACCGGGTCAAGGTTCTGGAGCAGTTCACCTACGGCGACACCACCTGGGGCTGCACTGACAAGGGCTGGATCTCCATGGGCTATGTCTATCAGGACGGCACCGACGTGGGCAAGACCGTGGAAGGCATCGTCACCACCGACGAGCTGAACATCCGCAGCGGCCCCGGCACGGGCTACGATTCCGTCGGCAAGCTGTATACGGACGAGGTCATCAAGATCTTCTATCAGGTCACCGTGGGCGAAACCACCTGGGGCTGCACCAAGGACGGCTGGGTCTCTTTGAAGTACGTCAGTCTGGAAGGCTAAAAAATGATATAATACCGGGACTTTCTGTTGAAAGTCCCGGTATTTTTTCCGCAGAATATCCCACATGACCGGTATTTGCTTGGTGCATGCGTTCAACTTGCTCAATTTTTCCGGATTGTAACTATTTTTTTATTGCAAAATCACGGAACATGTGCTACAATTCGTCCTGTGAGGAGGGCGTCCGCGCGGAACGTGCTGACCCCGCTGAAATACATTTAACTGGAGGAACAATGATGAAAAAGGTTTTTGCACTGCTTTTGGTTCTGAGCATGGTCTTCGCGCTGTGCGCCTGCGGTAAGGACACCGCTCCTGAGACCACCGCCGCCGCTCCCAAGACCGAGACCGAAGCCGCCCCGGCAACCGAGGCCGCTCCCGCCGAGAAGGCTCCCGAGGACTACACCGGCAAGCTGGTCGTCTACTCTCCCCATGATGCCGATCCTTTGAACGCGGGCGTTGCCCAGTTCGAGGCCAAGTACCCCAACATCGATGTGGAAGTCATCGCTGCCGGTACCGGCGAGCTGTGCCAGCGTATCGTCGCTGAGGCCGCCAATCCCCAGGGCGACGTGCTGTGGGGCGGCGGAGCCGACACCCTGGCCGCTTACAACGACTACTTCCAGCCCTATGTCTGCGCCAACGACGAGTTCATCGGCGATGCCTACAAGGATGCCGACGGCTACTGGATCGGTGAGTCCCCCCTGCCCATGGTCTTTATCTACAACAAGACCATGCTGGACGAGGCCGACGTCCCCACCACCTGGGAAGGCCTGTGCAACGAGAACCTGAAGGGCAAGATCGCTTACTGCTCTCCCTCCAAGTCCGGCTCCGCCTACACCCAGCTGTGCACCATGCTGTTCAGCCAGCCCACCATCGAGGAAGGCTGGGATCTGGTTGGTAAGTTCATCGCCAACCTGGACGGCAAGCTGCAGGATTCCTCCGGCAACTGCCACAAGCTGGTTGCTTCCGGTGAGTACGCTCTGGGCGTGACCATCGAGAAGTCCGCTGTTCTGTACGCCGACAACCCCGACATCGGCTTTGTGTATCCTGAGCAGAACTCCGCCGTTCCCGACGGTGTTGCCCTGATTAAGGACTGCCCCAACGAAGAGAACGCCAAGCTGTTCATCGACTTCGTCACCAGCGCCGAGTGCCAGACCGCTCAGAACGCCGACTGGGCCCGCCGCCCCGTCCGTTCCGACATCACCCCCAAGGGCCTGTGCTCTCTGGAAGACTGCCACGTGGGCAACTACGACTTCAGCTACGCTGCTTCCCACAGAGATGAAATCAAGGAGCAGTTCAACGATCTGGTCGCAGGTTAATTTCTCAACTTATGCTTTACTGCGGGAGGCACCCTCCAGGGTGCCTCCTTGCGGTGTATCGCCTGCGGCTGAAAACTGTGCCGGATGCTCCGGCATACTTTTGAACCGCGCGCAACATATCTACACATACGGGAGGACACCACATGAGCAATCAAGTCATTATTCAGAACGCCGTAAAGCGCTACGGCGATTTCACCGCGCTGAACGGCGTTTCGCTGGACATTCAGGAGGGCGAATTCTTTACCCTTCTTGGCCCCTCCGGCTGCGGCAAAACCACGCTTCTGCGGATGATCGCCGGTTTTAACTCCATCGAGGGCGGCGATTTTTACTTTGGCGAAAAGCGGATCAACGATGTTCCCGCCCACAAGCGTGACATCGGCATGGTCTTCCAGAACTACGCCATCTTCCCCCACCTGACTGTCCGGGAGAACGTAGCCTACGGTCTCAAGGCGCGGAAGATGCCCGTCAAGGAGATCAAGCCCAAGGTTGACGAGGCGCTGGAACTGGTGCAGATCTCCCATCTGGCAGACCGGAAGCCAAACGAACTGTCCGGCGGTCAGCAGCAGCGTGTGGCTCTGGCCAGAGCTTTTGTTATCGAGCCAAGTGTTCTGCTGATGGACGAGCCTCTGAGTAATCTGGACGCCAAGCTGAGAGTGCAGATGCGCTCCGTCATCAAGAAGCTGCAGCGGCGTCTGGGCATCACCACTATCTACGTCACCCACGATCAGGAGGAAGCCCTCGCCATCTCTGACCGGATCGCCGTCATGAAGGACGGCCACATCATGCAGATCGGCACCCCCCGTGACATCTACGCCAAGCCCCAGAATCCCTTTGTCGCGGGCTTCATCGGCGTGAGCAACTTCCTTGACTGCGAGGTGAACGCCCCCAACGCCGGAAACGCCGCCGTGAGCATCAAGGGCGAGCTGGACATCACCGTCCCCGTCTCTCGCGCCTACACAGGAAGCGGCAAAATTTCCGCCCGTCCCGAGCAGCTTTTCTTCTCCGAGAGCGGTATGCCCGGCACCATCCTGTTCTCCACCTTCCTTGGCGATTTCATCGAGTACGAGGTGCAGCTGAACGACGGCCAGAACCTGATCGTCAACGAGTACACCAAGGACACCACCGAGATCCACAGCGACGGCGAACAGGTTCACCTGAGCTTTGACCCCATGCGCATCAGTCTGTACGACAAGAGCGAGGAGGTGCTCAGCCTGTGAACAAACGGCTTAATTCCCGCTGGAAACCGGATTTCTGGTTCTTCACAAAGCTGTTCGTGATTCTGGCAATGTGCCTGTTCATTGTCTACCCCTTCTACACCATCATCACGAAGAGCGTGTTTTCCAGCAAGGTAGAGGGCATCACGCTGTACAACTTCAAGCGTTTCTTCACCAAGCCCTACTATTATCAGACGCTGCTGCGCTCCATGGTCGTGTGCTTCTCCACGGTACTTACCACGACACTGGTGGGCGTTCCCGTCGCTTATCTGATCACCCGCTACAACATTCCGGGCAAGAAGATCCTTCACATCTTCATCATCATGAGCCTGATGAGCCCGCCCTTCATCGGCGCTTATTCCTGGATCATCCTGCTGGGCCGTAACGGTCTGGTAGCACGGGCGCTGGCGAAGATCGGCATGACCGCGCCCACGATCTACGGTCGCGGCGGTATCATCTTCGTGTTTACCCTGCACCTGTTCCCCTACATCTACCTGTACACCTCCGGCGCCATGAACAGCATCGACAGTTCCTTGGAGGAAGCCTCCGAGAATCTGGGCATGAACAAAATCCGGCGCATCTGGACGGTGACGCTGCCCGTTATTCTGCCCTCCATTCTGGCAGGCTGCATCATGGTGTTCATGACCTGTCTGGCTGACTTCGGCACCCCCATGCTGCTGGGCGAGGGTTATACCGTGCTGCCGGTTCTCGTGTATAACGAGTATATGTCCGAAAGCGCCACCGACCCCTATATGGCTTCGGCGCTGTCCGTCATCATCGTGTTCTGCTCGCTGGTCATGCTGAGCTTCCAGAAACTGGTGGTGGACAAGCGGAATTACACCATGAGTTCTCTCCGGCCGCCACAGGAGACCAAGCTCCACGGGTTCAAGCGCTTCCTCGCTTCCCTGCCCATCTACATTGTGGTGTGTCTTGCATTCCTGCCTCAGATCGTTGTGGTGTGCCAGTCCTTCATCGAGCGGAGCTTCTCCGGCGTCATCAAGGGCGTCAACCTGAACAACTACCGCACCATCATGTCCCGCCTTGGCCGGAACATCCGCAATACCTATGTGTTCTCCATCGTGGCCATCGTGTTCATCATCTTCATTGGCATTCTGGTGTCCTATGTTCTCGTCCGGAAGAAGGGCAAGATCGCCAGCCTGATCGACACGCTGATCATGTTCCCCTACGTCATCCCCGGTTCCGTTCTGGGTATCGGCCTGATCGTGGCGTTCAACCGCAAGCCTCTGATTCTGGTCGGCACTGCCGCCATCATGATTATCTCCTACGTCATCCGGAAGCTCCCCTACACCGTCCGGTCGGGCAGTGCGTTCCTGTATCAGATGGACCCGTTCGTTGAGGAAGCGTCCATCAATCTGGGCGTATCGCCTATGAAGACCTTCTTCACGGTCACGGCGCGGATGATGCTGCCCGGCATTATGTCCGGCGCGGTCCTCAGCTGGATCACCTGCATCAACGAACTGAGCAGCTCCATCATGCTCTATTCCGGCAAGACATCCACCATCGCCGTTGCCATTTATCAGGAAGTCGTCCGCATGAGCGACGGCACCGCCGCAGCCCTGGCCACCATTCTGACCCTGACGACCATCGTTTCGCTGGTCATCGTGTTCCGGGCTACCAAGGGCAAGGTTAAGATCGTCTGATGATCAAAAACGTTATTTTCGACATGGGCAACGTTCTGCTGCGCTTTGACCGGGACTATTTTCTGGACGCCGTGGGCGTTCAGGGCGCGGACAGAAAGCTGCTGCTGAACAACGTCTACCTCTCGCTGGAATGGGCGAAGATGGATCGCGGCTCCATGACCGAGGCCGAAGCAGCCGAGAGCATGTGCCGCCGTCTTCCCCAGCGGCTTCACGAGAAGGCGCACCTGCTGGTTGACCGGTGGGATCGTCCCATTCTCCCTATCGCCGGTATGGAGCAGCTGGTAAGCGACCTGAAAAAGGCGGGATACGGCGTATATCTGCTGTCCAACGCCAGCTACCGCCAGCACGAATACTGGCCGCGGGTTCCCGGCAGTCAGTATTTTGACGGGACGCTCATTTCTGCCGATGTCAAGCTGGTCAAACCGGAAGCAGAGATTTACCGTCTGCTGTACAAAACGTTCCAGCTTGTCCCCCAGGAATGTCTGTTTATCGACGACGCCACCCAGAATATCGAAGGCGCGGAACGCACCGGTATGCCGGGCATCGTCTTCCACGGCGACGCGGACGAGCTTCGCCGGGAAATGCAGGCTTTCGGCGTTCAGATTCCGTAAATACGAAAGAACGGCTCCGGGATTTTCCCGGAGCCGTTTCCGTCCCAAGATACTATGTAAAGGGGTTGTACCGATACGCTCCATGAGCTGTTTTTGTACTATTGGGCATATAAAATCCGCCCGATGCCAATGGCATCGGGCGGATTTTCAACTTCTCTAAGGCTTTGGAACGACCAGCAATCAGTCCTTCTTCGCCTTGTCGGCTTTCTTTGCGGCCTTGGCCTTTGCCTTGGCTTCCTGCGCCTTCTTGGCCTCCGCCTTGGCGGCCTCCGTAGCAGTCTCGTTGGAGGAAATCGCCCACTTCTCCAGCTCGATACGTACCTGATCGGCGCTGGTCTCGACGACGATGCGGCTTTCCTTCACGTCCACAACAACGCCCACGATACCGCCGATGGTGACGATCTTATCGCCCTTCTTCACGGCGCCGCGCATCTGCTCGGCCTCTTTTTTCCGCTTGTTCTCAGGACGGATCAGCATGAAGTAGAAAATCGCGATCATCAGCACCAGCATGATGACGGTGCTGCCCATACCGGCAGAGGTGGTTCCAGTCAAAACATTCATTGGGAAAACTCCTTTTGTGTTATTTCCTGTTCATTATACCATTAATTGCGTAAATTGCAAGGGGGCTTTTAAGTGGTTCTTAATATTTTTATATTCTTCTGCCCAGCTTCTCCGAATACTCCCGGCGGAAGTCTTCAAAGCGTCCCTCGTCCAGCGCCTGACGGATCTTCTCCATCAGCTTGTTGTAAAAATACAGGTTGTGCATAACGGAAAGGCGCATGGCCAGCATTTCCTCCGCAACGAACAGATGGCGGATATAGGCGCGGGAATAGCGGCGGCAGACCGGACAGTCGCAGTGGGGATCGATGGGGCTGTCGTCGGTGATATACTTGGCGTTTTTCAGGTTGATTGCGCCCTCCCATGTGAACAGCCGGGCATGGCGGGCATTCCGCGCCGGCATAACGCAGTCAAAGAAATCCACGCCCCGGGCGACCGCCTCGATGATGTTGCTGGGCGTCCCCACGCCCATGAGGTAGCGGGTCTTGTCCACCGGCATGTGCTCCTCCACGGCCTCGATGATGTCGTACATCTCCTGCGTGGTCTCCCCTACCGCAAGGCCGCCGATGGCGTAGCCCGGGAGGTCAAGCTCGGCAATGCGCTTCATGTGATTCACCCGTATGTCCGTATACGTGCCGCCCTGATTGATGCCCCAGAGCATCTGCTGGGGGTTCACCGTGTCCGGCAGGGCGTTCAGACGGGCATTTTCCGCCTTGCAGCGCACCAGCCAGCGGTAGGTTCTGTCCACGCTTTTCTGAACATAGTCCCGGGGCGAGGGGTTTTCAATGCACTCGTCAAAGGCCATACACATGTCGCTGCCCAGATTGGACTGGATCTGCATACTCTCCTCCGGCCCCATGAAAATCTTGTGGCCGTCGATGTGGGAGGCAAAATACACGCCCTCCTCCTTGATTTTCCGCAGGGAAGCCAGACTGAACACCTGAAATCCGCCGGAATCCGTCAGAATGGGGCCGTCCCAAGTCATGAACTTATGCAGTCCCCCCATCTGGCGCACCACCGTGTCCGTGGGACGCAGATGCAGATGGTAGGTATTGGACAGCTCCACCTGACACCCGATGTCTTTCAAATCCTTGGCGCTCAGCGCGCCTTTAATCGCGCCCTGCGTGCCGACGTTCATGAACACCGGCGTCTGGACGGTGCCGTGGGCACAGGTGAATTCTCCCCGGCGGGCTTTGCCCTCGGTTTTTTTCAGTTCAAACATGGCTGTTTCTCCTTGTCAATAGGTTTCATCGGGTTGTACAGGACGTACATCTTCCCTGGCTCGTCAACACCCCGTGCGGTGGGCGTGACCACATTTTTCAGGAACCGGAAGCCGCTCTTTTCCACCACCCGGCGGGAGCGGTCATTTCTGTCAAAATGGCCGCAGGTCAGATAGTCGAAAGACAGCTCTTGGAAGCAATAGTCGATCACGGCTTTCACCGCCTCCGGCATCAGTCCCCTGCCCCAGTAATCCCTGCTGAGGACGTAGCCGATCTCGCGCCCCTGTAATTCTTCCGGCAGCCCCGCGTCCTCGTCCCGGGGTTCCAAGCCCAGCGAGCCGATCACTTTTCCGTTTTCCTTCAGCTCCAGCGCAAAGGTCTTCTTTTCGCTGATAAAAAAGTCAAGTATCCGCCGGGATTCTTCCATAGACTGGTGGTGATTCCACCCGGCCATCTCCCCGACACCCTCCACGCTGGCATATTCATAAATGTCCGCCAAATCCGTCTCCCGCCAAGCGCGCAGGATAAGGCGGTCGGTTTCGATTCGGATATTTGTCACGTCAACCGGTGCATTCATATTCGTTCCTCACAAAGTGCATTTTGGAAAGCGTGCTACCATTCTACCCTTTCTTTCCCATGGTGTCAACACATTCAAGCGTGATTCACGCCGGCGCGCCCTGTTCCGTCCGCTTCTGCTCCAATTCCGCCCTGAGAATAATTCCCAATGTCAGGCAGTAATCCGGGTCTTTCAGGTCGCTGCCCAGCATGGCGGTGATATGCGCCAACCTGTCAAGTAAGGTGGAGCGATGCAGGAACAGCGCCGACGCGGTTTTCGTAACGGAGAGGTTATTGTCCAGATACACCCGCAGGGTATGCAGATACGACACCTGAGAATTGTCGTCATGCTCCTTCAGCCGTTTCAGCCCCTCCGTGTAGTACACCCATGTCGGCCTGCCCGCCAGAGCGCCGCTGAGAAGCTGGGGCAGCAGATAGTCCTGAAAACGGAATATGGTGCCGCCCTGAGAAAGCCCGTTTTGCAGCGCGGCGGAAGCCTGAAACCATGCGTGATTCGCGTCGTACAGGTTGGTAAAGGGCGAAGAAACGCCGCAGACGACCCCCAGCTTTTCCAGCACCGGAAGCAGCGCGTCCAGCGTCTCCTTCTTCGCCTGATCGATGGAAAGAAACGCGGCGACGGAATCCACAAACTCAAAGGCAATGGCTCCGGGATGCCGTTCCTCCAGCGCGGCGGAGAGATACGCCCCCGGAAGATAGGTGCTGCCGGACTTGGGGATCAGCTTCACGCAGACCCAATCGTGCTTCCCGCTTTCCACGCTCAGGGCACGGCGGTACTCAAAATCAATGCTCTGCCCGGAAATGACACTGCGCAGCGCCCGGCGTACCGCAGTGCGGGTGCTGGCCAGAACGGGATTCTGCTGAACCGCCTGCCGCAGAAGCTTGGAAAAGAAGACCGCCAGCGTTTTATCCGAGTCCCGGAACTCCCGGGAGCCTTCAAAGACGGTCAGGCAGCCCAGATATTCCTCCTGATCGAAAATATTGACGGAAAGGGTGCGCTTGCCTTGCAAATCCAAAAGAAGCGGCTCCCGGACGTGGGTGGACATATCATGCAGGGACAGGAAGGTCGCCATTTTCTCCACGTCGAAGGACTGGGTATCCAGCTGCAAGCCCAGCTTGTTTCGCAGATAATCCTCCTCCGTAACGCCAAGATAGCGGAAATCGGAGCCGATGAGCAGCATGGGGTTTTCAAAAATGCCTCTGCTGGCCTCCAGCATCTGCGGGAGATTCCCGCCGTGGCGCAGGATCGTCCAGAGCTGATCTTCCCAGCTGTCGTACCGGTTGAAAATTTCCTGCACCAGATTGAACACCCGGAAAATATCCCAGTTTCCCTCCACCAGAATGACGCTGCACCGGTCATAATAGGCGCTGAGGTTCCAGTGCTGCCCCAGACAGATCAGGCACACATTTTCCCCCAGCTTCGGACTTTGGGGCAGATGATCGGCAGAGCATACGTACACCCGGTTCTTCTCAAAGGATTGGGAACGATCCAGATAGAATTCCGGCCGGTTCAGGGTAAGCGCGCTGCCCCCTTTGCCCCGCTGGGTGACCGTTGTCAGCTTTTCTTTCAGACGCCAATAGAGAATATCCGCGCACAGTTTCATGCCTTCCGCCCTCCTGAATTCTTCTGAAAATATTATAATTTCTCCTCGTACAGCTGTCAAGGTATCTCCCATACATTTTGTATGGGAGATGCCTGCTTTATAGGAAAAAATCACAAATACTGCACCTATAAATTGTATGGTTTGCAGGAATACAAAATGTATGGCCGTGCCCGCCCAAAATCCGGTCTTTTGTAGAATATCCGGCTGAGCGCTTTTCTATTATAATGAATCCACAGCAATACAGGATAGGAGGAACACCATGCTGAAAGAAAAACTGGATTCCAGAAAATGCTTCGCCACCGCCTGGGGCAAGCTCATCACGGAGGGGGAAGCCTACCGGCAGCTGAATCGTCAGATCGCCGCCATGACGGCTAACCTCTTTCAGGTCATGCGGATTTTCGAGCCAAGTTGGGAAAAACGCACCGCCGCCATCTGCGACATTGCCAATATGATGAATATGGCCGTCGCGGGAACACCGGAGGAACAGAAGGACTACGTCAACGCTTCGCTCTATGAAGCCTTCAACATCCCGGAGCTGTGTGAAAAGTCCAGCTGGCTGGGCGGCATCACCGGCGACTCCGGCGACGAATGGGAGAACATGGCGGGGCGCGTGGTGCAGTTCACCCGGAACCGGGTGGAAAAGGAGCTGGATACCTGCCCCTGGGACATCGTGGGCAGCGAGCTTTGCAACATGACCACCAGTATGTTCACCGCCAACTTTGACCTCGCGTCCTCCAACGGCACGGAGAACGAGGTGGCGCTGAACATGTGTCAGGCCCGGGGCTGCGGCAACAAGCATTGCCGGGTGGTGGCGGAGCGCCGGGACGTCTACGGCCTTCCCAAGCAGGATTGGCTGGAGCATATGCAGCAGCCGGTAGACCCCATTCACGACACGCCCCGGGAGCGCATGGTCAAGGAAGGCCAGTGCCTGCGCAACGGCCAGTACACCCAGAATTTCGGCGAGGAAACGTCGCTGGAAAAGGCGTACCACTGGGTCGCGCAGATGGGCTGGGTCTGGTCGATCCAATTCCCCATGATGGCCATTAAGGACATGGCTCCCGACGAGGACGAGTTCCTGCGGGTATTCCGCATCGTTTTCGCCACAGCGGGCAAGAACCAGTTCATCGACCCCTTCGCCAAAGAAGGACTGCGCAGCTTCCTTGGCGTCCCTCACGAAATGGACGAAAATGACGGGCGCATTCTGGGCGGCTACATCCGCTATATGCTGGACGTGCAGCAGGTGCCCTATGAGATGGTGCGCTGGACGAAGGACGAAACATGGATCAGGGTCAAGTCGGAAGATTTCACCGCACGCTATGAAATGGCGCCGCTGGACGAGCTGGTGGACGCCTACGAGGCGCAGTGGAACGGCGCGGCAAAAACGCTGGTCAGCCCGGAATGGTCCTGCGTAATTGAAGACCGGGACGAGGAAGATATGTACATTAAGATCATCCGCAAGGAAGACCTGCGGATGCTGTAAGGAGGTGCCGGAATATGCTGTTTAAGGAAGATACCGTTGCCCGCGCCGACGCCATGGCCATCCGCAAGGGCGTAGGCTTTTACCGCTGGACCCACGATCTGGTGGAGGTCACGGGCAAGGACGCGCTGGAAGTCCTGCAAAAAATCTACATCAGCGACATTTCCAAGGTCGCCGTCGGCCGCTCGAAATATACCGCTTCTCTGGATGAAAACGGCGAGATCATCGACGACGTGATCGTCATGCACATGGCCGACGGTCTGTACTGGGTCTCTGACCTGTACGGTCCCCGGCTGCTGCCCTGGATCGAAAAGCACAAGGGCGACGCGGACATTCAGGCGAAGATCATCACCTACGACTGGGATATGTACGCCGTGCAGGGCCCCGACAGCCTCAAGGCCATGAACGCCATGCTGGATAAGCCAGTGGACGATCTCAAGCGGTTCGGCATCTGCGCGCGCAAGCTGGGAGATATCCCCGTCTACATCCACCGTTCCGGCTTCACCGGCGAAAACGGCTATGAAATCTACTCCGCCTTCGACAAGAGCGCAGAAGTTCACGATCTGGCGCTGAAAGCAGTGGAATCCGTGGGTGGCCGGGAGCTTCAAACTCTGGAAGTCTACGTCCGCTCCGTCCCCATGGAGAAAGGCTTCCCCCTCAAGCAGGATTTCAAGCACCTGAGTCCCTACGAGTGCGGCCTTGGCTGGGCAGTCGCCGCCGACAAGGACTTTATCGGCAAGGAAGCGGCGCTGGCGCGGAAAGAACATCCCAAATACCGGATAGTCGGTCTGGAATTCTCCCGGGAATCCACCGAGGATATTTCCATCTGGGAACGGGTGTACTGGTACGGCGTGGAGGTCGGCCGCTGCGCCCAGACCATCTACGGCTACACGGTGGAGAAAAATATCGGTTTCGCGACCGTTCGTGCGGACGTTCCCGACGGCGCGGAATTGACCGTCGGCTGCAACGATTCCCCGGCTGTCGTAGTAAGCAAGGTTTTCTGCTGAGGAGGAAATTATGGGAAGATTGGAAAATAAAGTCTGCATCGTGACCGGCGCGTCCGCCGGTATTGGCCGCGCCACGGCAGAGCTGTTCTGCCGGGAGGGCGCGAAGGTCGTGGCAGTTGCCCGCCGTGAGGAACGCCTGAAAGAACTGGCCGAGGAATGCAAGAACGCCCCCGGCGAACTTGTCTGGTATGCGGGAGATGTCGGCAACCCGGCGGCGGCCGTGGGAATGGTAAAAAAGGCAGTAGAATCCTTCGGTCGGCTGGACGTTGCCGTCAACTGCGCGGGCGTGATGGACGACAACACAGCCATCGCGGATATGTCTGACGAGATGTTGGAAAAGACGTTCCGCATCAACACCTTTGGCCTGATGTACGGCCTGCGGGAGGAATGCAGGCAGTATCTTTCTCAGGGCGACGGCGGCGTGATCGTCAACGTCTGCTCCGTCGGCGCGACGCACCAGACCGCTG
>OLIX01002798.1_pt1 | contig 12281 bp, 8 predicted proteins | sample 1601331 | NCBI WGS metagenome assembly OLIX01 (sample SAMEA2452120, study PRJEB22498) | human gut metagenome | biome: human feces; feature: human gut; material: feces | place: Australia | collected 2012 | reverse complement strand
CCGTTATTTTGGTGCCCGGGATTATAGCAAAATGAAAACGATTGTGTCAACATCACTGATCAGCTTTTGTATTTTAAGCATACTCCTGGGTGCATTTGGATTTGGGTTTTCCCGCCTGATGATGAGCTTGTTACAGACACCTGCTGATATACTGGACGAAGCAGTATTGTATCTGCAAGTCTATTTTGTGGGATTTCCGTTTCTTTTTATGTATAACATTCTATCTACCATGTTTACATCAATCGGCGAATCAAAAATTCCGTTATGGCTTTTAATATTTTCGTCGGTTTCGAACATCATCATGGACCTTTGGATGGTGGGCGGTCTTAAACTGGGCGTGTTTGGCGCAGCTCTGGCCACACTCATTGCACAGGGCATCTCTGCCGTTCTATCTCTTTTGATATTCCTTTATCGTATGCGAAAATACGCAAGTCCCTTTCATTGGTTTGACAAAAGCGAACTGCGTTCCATGCTAAAAATCGCCGTTCCATCTGTTCTGCAACAATCCACCGTGTCCATCGGTATGATGATTGTGCAAGCGGTTGTAAATCCATTCGGTACGCAAGCACTCGCCGGCTATGCGGCAACGATGAGAGTGGAGAATGTTTTTTCGCTGATATTTGTATCTATCGGGAATGCTGTGTCCCCTTTTGTTGCCCAAAATCTCGGTGCGGGCAAAATTGACCGTATTAAAAAAGGTTACCGTGCCGCTTTGCTGTTAGATGTATGCTTTGCCGTATTTGCATTTATCATTATTGAAACCATGCATACGCAAATTTCTTCGCTTTTCTTAGGCAAAGACGGAACGGCTTTCGCGTATCAGGTATCCGGCGATTATATGCGATGGATCGGCTACTTTTTCATATTTATGGGTATCAAAATGGCAACAGACGGTGTTCTTCGCGGACTTGGGAATATGCCTCCGTTTTTAATTGCAAATATGGTTAACCTTGCCATTCGCCTGTCCGTAGCATTGATTTGTGCACCGCGTTTCGGTATTGCCTTTGTTTGGCTTGCCGTACCGGCAGGCTGGCTTGCAAACTTTGTCATTTCTTATGTGGCGCTAAGAAAATCCTGGCCTAAGGATACTTTGGCTTAAAATTCTTATTTCATCAAAACAGGTGCGCTCTAAACAGCATAAATAAAGGAAAAAGCACCGAAAATTCGGTGCTTTTTTTGGCAGGGGCTTTATAATCAACTCAATGCGTAAACAACAGTCCACCGGACTGTTTACTGTCAAAAGTGCAAGCACTTTTGAATTTCGTGGTTCAAGTCCTTCTGCTTTAACAACAAAACAAAAAAGACACCCGCAGGTGTCTTTTTGTTTTGGCAGGGGCAGAAGGACTTGAACCCTCGGCACGCGGTTTTGGAGCGAAAAGCACGCTTTCAGTTAAGCCGCGTGTTAAAATACAGTCCCCCTCAAATTCCGCATAAAAACAGCACTTTCAGGATATGAAAGTGCTGTTCGTTTTTGTCTTTATAGTTTTTGTTGAAAATTGATGCTTTTTTGATGCTCTTGGAAAATGAACTGTATTTAGAACGCAAATATAATGCACCCCACTGCAAGAAATAGTGACAAATAATAGTAAAACCCTTTCGGTATGAATTCTAATTATTCAATTCGCTATTTATTAATTATTTTTCCCAAAATCGAAAAATTATTGATTTTAAGAAATGAAATTAAACTTAATTTTTATTATGCACAGAATTAGTAAGCATTGTATTTGTATATCCACAGCTTTCAAATTTCTCGTTAGAATTACAACTTAAGACTTTTATTAAATAATAGTCTCAATTCATAGAGATGTGCAAAACAAAAGCGATCAACTTTTTACAGTTGATTGCCTTTATTTTAGTCTATATTTAAATCATGCTTCTTAATACTTTCCCCAAACACTCATAGCTGGAAGAAGTAGAAACAGTATCATTGCTCCCCGGAGCATTGATACTCATTCCATAGCTTATTCCATGTTGATTATAATAATCTAACAGAACCTGTTCATAAGTCCCACTTGGTGAAGATGAGGATTCGCCACTATTCAGCCATCTCCAATTTTCAATCGCATTATAAACAAAACTATCGATTACGATACCCGACAAATGATAACTTGAGAAATAATTATCATGGATATATCGAATATGCCTGCAAGTATCATAGAGCAGTCCGTTGCTGATTTTATTCTTATGCATCATGGCTTCTTGCTCTGCTTTGGGATTTGTAGAACTCCAACTTCCGCCAGTATTAGCATCTGGGTACTTATAACTTCCATCCCAACTTTTGAAAGCAGGAACGATTTCAAAATACATTCCATCTGAAAAAGCTATTTTCACGACCTGTCCATCAGCCCGAACATCACTTCTTGGATAAGTATTCAGAATCGCATTTCGTACTGATTGTAATAATCTTGATTGGCTATTGCCACTTAGATTATTATAGCGGTCAAAAAGGCTGCTTGGAAGCTCAACAAGAATATCAATATCACTCGTATCAATTGCGGTATTTCTTCCATAACTTCCCACATAAATGCTATGTAAGGTATCACTGATTGAGTTCCAAAACTCTTTGTTAATAGCTTTCGTTACTGTGTGATAACGGAGAGAAATAAGACTTCTGGTATTTTGAAGTATAATCTCTCCGTGTTTTTGAACTCTACTGCTCATTTGTTTCCCTCCTTAGTGAAATTGGAAGAAATAAATCAATTTCTTCGTCAGAAAAAGTGTTGTCTTTCTTTATTTTTAAAGCTTTACTTGCTCTCTCAGCAGCCTCATCAGTCGTACTCGGTGCTTCCAGATAAATGTCATCTGTTTCTCTGACCAACTCGTTATACCTTGAGAGAAGATTTTCAACAGAGTCGCTTTGAAGTTTGAGTTCCGTCAATAACACTTTGTACTGGTCTCTTATAGCAATCAGCTTGTTGGCAGTTGCCTTGTGTGAGGTGATGAGCTTCTGTAAATCAAAAGATTTGAAATATGCAGTTATATAAACTGTGGCAAATGAGATTAAAGCAGAGATCAATTTCAACCACAAAGGATCAGTAAAAATCATGGCAACAATTCCAACTGATGTAAGAGAAGCGGCTCCAATGTTGATTGTTTCCATTTTTTTGAACTTTTCAGCATAAATATCGGATTGTTTTTCCTGTATCTTGTGAGACCAGACAACACTCCCATATGAATTCCTTATAGCATCTTCCAAAATTTTATAATCATCGACCATTTCCTTATCCATCACCTTTCTCACTATTAAATCAATTTGTGCATTAATTGCTTTTTTGCCATTTTTAAGATGTTCCTTGATTATTCTAAATGTATTTCCAACATCATGAGCAGTAAGATTTCTAACATTTTCGAGCATAAACGTAGGGGGACACTTCTCTTTCAAAACTCGTTATATATCAAAAAACAATGTACCGCAAGTTTCGTTTGAAAAGCCTTCTTTTTTAATATAATAGAAAATGCTTAACAAGGAAAGCCGCCCAAAAGAACATCAAAGTCTGAAATATCTCTTGTTTCAATTTTGGTAATATCACCAGACGAACGTTTTCCGAAATTTGTTCATATGTTTTGCAGGCGTCTTCTTCAAATTTCTATGAAAACACGCAGTGTCCACCAACAGATTCAAAGCCCAATCTTATGCCACCAATTCCAGCAAATATGAGCAAGAAACAAAACAGTTTTGCTACAAATTATAGAGCAAACCTAAAAAGCAACTTTATTTCAACTTCCCAAAGTGACATCTTATTTGTCACTTTGAATTTTATTTTTTGACTCTTCAAGATTTAAAAAGTCGATATTACTATCGGATGATGAAATTTCTGCCAGAGCTTCGATATCTTATTCATCGTCATTGAACATCATATATTCGGCAGCACGACCGGCAAGCCGCCTTTTAATTTCATTATCGTCCATACAACTTTACCTCAAGAAATTAAACCAAGCCCCTATACTTTTCAAAAAAACTTTGAAGTATATCTATAATTTTTTGCTTGAGTTCGGAGCGATTTTTACCGCCACCGCCGAAGCGTGACACAGGCGGCATAATCTTGTCAATATCCGTTCCTGTTGTTTTGAGTACGCCGTCACGGAAAGAGTTATCAATAAACTTGATTGTTTCTTCAGGCTTTAACCTCTGTTCTGTGATTATAGCATCAATATCCTGCTTTTTCTGCTCCTGAACAAATTTGCCCCAATCATCGGTAACATTTGTTTCAACATTGATTGTACTGATAAAGCCATCAATAAGTTCTTTCTTTGAACGAAGCTGAAGTGATGCACTGATAGCCTTATCAATAGATGCAAGTATCTCTTTATCTTTACAATTAGACTGATGATACTTTGCAACAAGCATAAGAATGTAATCAATATTCACTTCAACTTGCTTTACAAGTTCCATTTCAAAAACAATATCATCTTTGATACTGTCTTTATCACCTTGAGGCTTTTTAAATTCTTGGTACAAGTCGTTATATGTACCGGTATAGTCCTGAAAATCAATCGGCTTCAAGATTTCATTACCTTTGAAGTCGTCAAAAGACGAAAGAATATTACGAAGTCGAAGAATATTACCAAACAAAATGATAAAATCTTTTTTTGCTGTTTCGCCGATAATTTGCTCACCGAGAGGATATTTTTGCAAAAGTTCGGCAATGCGTTCTTCATAACCTTTTTGCCTTTTGCCCTTATTGTCCTCGTAGCCGTAATAATAATCATTGTATGATTTCAAAAGGACAATACCGTTTGCCTCTTTATCGCCAAAAAGAGCAATAGCATCATTTGTTTCCTGTTGCAAATCTCTAAAGCAAACAATGTTGCCGTATGCCTTAACGGAATTGAGTATTCTGTTTGTTCTTGAATACGCTTGAATCAAACCGTGTTGCTTCAAGTTTTTATCAACCCAAAGAGTGTTAAGCGTTGTTGCATCAAATCCGGTAAGAAACATATTTACAACAATCAAGAGGTCAACTTCTCTGTTCTTCACACGGTCGGAAAGGTCTTTGTAATAATCTTGAAAGCCTTTTGACGAAGTGTCAAAATTGGTTTTGAATATCTTGTTATAATCATCAATGGCACTGTCAAGAAAATCACGGGAGGATTTGTCAAGTGCTTCGGTATCAAAGCTTTCATCGGCAAGAATACCGTCCTCATAACTTTCTTCATTCGCAGCATAAGAGTAAATTGTAGCAACGGTTAAATCTTTATTTTTCTCTTCAAGTTGCTTTTTGAATTCAAGATAATACTTTTTAGCCATAGGAATTGAGCTGACAGCAAACATTGAGTTAAAGCCGTTTACTCTTTGTCCTTTTAGGCTGTAATAAGCATTACGCATTGTTTTTGTATCAAAATTATCAATAATGTAGCTTACAATGTTGGCAACTCTTTCGTGGCCTTCAAGCACTTCTTCGGTATTGATAGCGGCAACCTGCTTATCAGTCACACCTTCTTTTTTCTTAACGGTGTTGATATAATCAATTCTAAAAGGCAAAACATTACCGTCATTGATAGCATCAACAATAGTATATGTGTGCAACTTATCACCAAAAGCCTGCTCGGTAGTACGCAAATCAGGGTGAGAACCTGTGCCTGCATTAAGTGCAAAAATAGGTGTACCGGTGAAGCCGAAAATATGATAATTCTTAAAATATTTTACTATTCTTGTGTGCATATCGCCAAACTGTGAGCGGTGGCATTCATCAAAGATAAGCACAATATGCTTGTCATAAACTTCGTGGCCTTTGTTCTTTTGAATAAACACATCAAGTTTTTGAATAGTAGTTACAATAATGCTTGAAGTGTCGTCCTCAAGCTGTTTTTGAAGAATGGCGGTGTTTTTATTGCTGTTTGCGGCACCTTTTTCAAATCGGTCATATTCTTTGATTGTTTGATAGTCAAGGTCTTTACGGTCAACTACAAAAAGCACCTTGTCAATATACGGCAATTTTGATGCAAGAAGTGCAGTCTTAAAAGAGGTTAAGGTCTTGCCCGAACCTGTGGTATGCCAAATATATCCGCCTGCTTTTATTGTGCCTGTTTGCTTGTAGTTAGTTGAAACTTCAATACGGTTAAGTATTCTTTCGGTTGCTACAATTTGATAAGGTCGCATAACAAGCAATAACTGCTCACTTGTGAATATGCAATATTTAGTAAGAATGTTAAGTATCGTATGCTTTGCAAAAAATGTTTTTGTAAAGTCAACAAGATCGGCTATAACTCTGTTGTTGCCGTCTGCCCAAAATGAAGTGAATTCAAAGCTGTTGCTTGTCTTTTTACCCTTTGAGCGTTTGCCGTTTTGCTCTTTGATATGAGCGTTACGGGTAGTGTTAGAATAATATTTTGTATTCGTGCCGTTAGAAATAACAAACACCTGAACATACTCATACAGTCCGCAACCTGCCCAAAAGCTGTCCCTTTGGTATCTTTCGATTTGGTTAAACGCTTCCTTAATCGGAACGCCTCGCCTTTTAAGTTCAATATGTACCAAAGGCAAGCCGTTTACAAGAATTGTAACATCATAGCGAGTATCGTGTGCTCCGCCTTCTTCAACATATTGGTTGATAACCTGCAAGCTATTGTTGTGAATATTCGCCTTATCAATCAAATAAATGTTTTTGGAAGAACCGTCATCACGGCGTAAAACTTGAATATGGTCTTCTTGAATTTTTCTTGTTTTTTCAACAATACCTTCGTTTGAATTTGCAATTTTGTTTTCAAAAAATTGCTTCCATTCCCTATCGCTGAAACTATAGTTGTTTAGTTTTTCAAGTTGATGTCGCAAATTATCAATAAGAGCAGACGGACTGTCAATCTTCAAATATTGATAGCCTTGCTCCGTAAGCATTTTTATAAAAGCGTTTTCAAGTGCAGCCTCGCTTTGATATGCATCCGAACGGGTTTGCTGTGGCTCATATTCGGTTACAACCGTGCTTTCGGCAGTACTCATTATCATATTATAATTCATAACAATTAACCCCATTACTAATTCGTAATGCGTAATTAAAGGATAAAAAGCAATTAAGAATTACGAATTCCTAATTACGCATTTTAAATGTCAGCAGCTTATCACGATAATATTCATACTGCTTTTGTCTTGCTTCGATTTCGGCAGGAAGTCCCTCGCTGATGTCATTGCAAAGTTTATCAAATCTGTCAAGTATAGACACAATACGTTCTTGTTCTTCGAGTGGAGGAACAGGAATTTCCATATTTTCAAGTGCAATTCTCGGCAAACGAGGGATACTTGATTTACGAACATTGTTTTTTAAATATGCTTGTTTTGACATAAGTAAAAAATATAAATATCTTTGATTTAATTTATCATCACAAACAAATGTAAAACAATCATCAGCTGCCCAATAATCAACATAAGAATATCCAATTTCTCCGGCAGCACCTGCTCCGATTACAAAGACAGAATTTGCATTTCTGTTTTTATCTGTATAATAACCTAACGGCTTTAGTGCATTTTGATATACAGGATAACCTATTTCTTGTGACAAATCATTACGAACTACTCGCTTACCTCTTTCAATAGTTACAATATCGCTGAATTTAAGCCACTTTATTGCTTTAATGCGTGTTAGCTCTCTCTCTCTCTCTCTACTTTAACAATTTGTGAACAAGCCTTATCGTCAAACGACAATAAAGTATCACGATAGTATTCATATTGCTTTTTGCGTGCCTCTATCTCGGCAGGTAAACCCTCTGACATATCGTTATTTAACTTATCAAATCTATCAAGAATTTTAACAATATTCTCTTGTACAGAAAGAGGTGGAATAGGGATAATAATATTTAGGATGTCGTTTTTTCTCAAATTGGTTTGATCTACGCTATTGTCATATTTTAATAGTTGTTTATTTCTGTTTAGTACATAATACAAGTATTTAGTGATCACTTTTTCGACGGCGTTGTTTTTAAAACATCCGATTCTTTGGTTTAATGTATATTTATCATTTTCATCAATAATCAAACACTTTGCTAATGCTTTACCGTTTGGGAGATCACTCATTACCATAACAATATCATTTGTAAAAAGAGGCAAAAGATTGGTGTTGGTTCTTCTTACCTGCTTCATATTAGTAGATATTGCTTTTGAAGTAACTAGTATATATTTTCCATTTTCGTCAACAACCTGTTCATGGGCTTTACCGTTTTGGAAAACAACAATTTCGTTTAGTCTCACATATTCAATATTTGAGCAATCAATATCAGGGATTTTCTTTGTTACATCTTCGTTGCTGAAATCTAAAAGATAATCTCTGTAAAAGGCATATTGCTTTTGCCGTGCCGTAAGCTCTGCTGTAAGCTCTGCTGTAAGCAAAGTGAAAGAGTCCAAAATATGGACTATTTCACTTTGTATAGAGAGAGGTGGCAACGGCACACGAAACGCAGAATATATACCAATCCACAAACGCTTATGCTCACTTGATATAAAATTCAAATGTCCCATTACATGGTAAATATATCTTAAAGTTGTAACATCTTTGTTAGCTGAAATCATCTTCATAGCCGAAGATTTCACCTTAAAAGGAAAATCAACCCATTTGAAAGCTCCAGTAAAGTCATCAAAAATTATAACAGGATGTTCCTTTGACGCATTGTATATTCCATCTGTTTCATTTGTATAGCCAAGTATAAACGTTTGACCAGCAGTTAAAACAGGTGTATTGAAATCATCTCTATAATTAGTAGATTTTACAATATATTTAGTTGGTTGTTCAAATTTAGTTATTTCTTTAATCGGTACATACTCTACACCATCAGGGCAAAGTTCGTTTATAAGTTCTTCTAATTTAGTCATCTTTATCTTCCTCAAAATTCTGTATTGGTATAAAAGTATCAACTCTTATTTTTCCAATAGCCCCTGCAATACAGAAATCCCACGGTAACAATTTGATTAGTTCAGGTATATTGCATACATTTATAACTTCAATGCCTTTGTCAAAAACATAAATAACATATTTGATATTTTCACAGTAAGTATTTATGAAATTCAAAATATTTTTATCATGACATAAGCTATAATTTTCAATAATTATTGGTTTTCTTATATCCCCATAGCAAATATTTTCTTTTGATTCAGCAAAAATATTTTCACGCATTTCTATACAAGAATCTTGATATTCAATCATAAAAATGCCGATTTGCTTATTACCAGAATATTTATTAGCACTTAAAATATGCGACTCCCATGATTTTCTAAATGAGTTTTCCAAATATTTATAACTATGATTTGGATAATTCATTGTAAAATAAATAGGAGAAAAATCTTTATTATTTATATTTGAATATAAGGTTTCCCTATTTTCATTCTGGTACTTGTTAAATAGTTCCAAATGCTTTGAACCTTTTCTTGTAACTTTCCCTGAAGTTATTTGAAAATGTTCTATAAATCCGTTTTCAAAAACGAAGTCAGGAAATGAATTACTTTGCGGATTTGCCTGTGCAGATTCCAAGCATTTTCTAAATTTTTCTATTTCAAATTTGGAAAAGCCATAATAATTTTCATGCTTCAAATGAGTTTTTACAAAGTCTAAGCATTTTTGTTCTTTTTCTCCTCGCATTTATCCCTCGATTTCTGCAATGATTTTATCAATCTCTGCACGGAGTGTGTTTTCTTTTGCCACTATCTCGGCAATTTGAGCATTGAGTTCGGTAATATCTATTTTTTCGGAAGTGTCCTCTTGTTCAACATAGGTTGAAACGGAAAGGTTATAATCTTCCTCGGCAATAGCGTCATTAGGGACAAGTTTTGAAAAGTATTCGGTTTCGGTTCTTTCATAGCAGGTTGAAACGATTTTTTCAATATTCTTGTCGGTCAGCTTATTGTTATTGGTAACCTTAACAAACTCTTTTGATGCATCGATAAAAAGAGTGCTGTTTTCGCTCTTTGACTTTTTAAGCACCATAATGCAGGTTGCTATTGGAGTACCGTAGAAAAGATTACCAGGAAGTTGAATGATCGCATCAATAAAGTTATTATCAATCAGATATTTTCTGATTTTCTTTTCAGCTTTGCCACGGTACATAATGCCGGGAAAACAAACGATAGCGGCAGTACCGTTCGTTGCAAGCCAAGAAAGCGAGTGCATAACAAACGCAAAGTCAGCCTTTGACTTTGGCGCAAGCACACCGGCAGGAGAAAAACGAGGGTCATTGATAAGCACAGGGTTATCGTCACCCTCCCACTTAATGGAATAAGGCGGATTAGACACGATAGCTTCAAAAGGCTCATCATCCCAATGTTGTGGATTAATAAGCGTATCTTCGTTAGCAATATTAAATTTATCGTAATCAATATCGTGCAAAAACATATTGATACGGCAAAGGTTATATGTTGTAATGTTCTTTTCTTGTCCGTAAAAGCCTTGACGAACAGCGTCTTTGCCAAGGACTTTAGCAGCCTTTAGCAAAAGAGAACCTGAACCGCAAGCAGGGTCATAAACCTTATTAACCTCGGTTTTGCCTGCAACTGCAATTCGGGTAAGAAGTTCGCTGACTTCTTGAGGAGTAAAGTATTCGCCACCGCTTTTACCGGCATTAGAGGCGTACATACCCATAAGGAACTCATAAGCGTCACCAAATGCGTCAATGGTATTATCCTGATAATCTCCAAGTTGCAAATCACCGACACCGTTAATGATTTTAACAAGCCTTTCATTACGCTTGATAACCGTACCGCCGAGTTTATTGCTATTCACATCAATATCATCAAACAAGCCTGCAAAATCATCTTCACTATCAGCACCCTGCGCAGACTCCTCGATATGACGGAACACCTTTTCAAGCGTTTCGTTAAGGTTATAATCATTAGGTGCTTTCTTTCTGATATTGCAAAAAAGCTCTGACGGTTTGATGAAAAAGCCTTTTTCATTTACAAGGTCTTCTCTTGCAAACTCTGCTTCTTCGTCCGACAAAGCGATATAATCAAAATCGGTATTGCCTGCAGCATGCTCGCCTTTATTGATATAGTTCGTAAGATTTTCACTTATATATCGATAGAACATAAATCCTAACACATAAGACTTGAAATCCCATCCGTCAACAGAACCACGCAAGTCATCTGCGATTGCCCATATAGCACGGTGAAGCTCGTCACGCTCTTGTTCCTTTTTAGTGTCCATTTTCATTCTCCTGATTGTATATTAATATAAACTAAATATACCATATTTACAGAACAAATACAAATATTTTTGATAATGGTACAAATAATGGTACAGGTAATGAATCCTCATCTATAAAAACGGTGAGGATTTTTGTTTTTATAAAATAATTTGTAAATTTTCTTTCAAAACACATCAACAAAACTTGAATTTTTCTCCGTATTATAGAGGGGTATTTTTTGTTGTGGTGAAATCAAATGTAAACAAGGTGTAAAGAATTTTGAAAAACACCCGAACAAAATTGAAATTTTTCTCTGTATAGTAGAGGGACTTTTTTCGTGTGTGAATTTTTGTTTTCAAATTTTCTTTTACTCTCTTTTCTTTTTGAAAAAGTATCTCTCGAATAATACGAAAGGAGGCAGCGCAATGAAAGAAAGCTACAAAAGTTTTGATGAGCTACCGATGATGTTATCGGTGCCGCAGGTTGCAAATGTGCTTGGAATTTCTCGCACAAGGTCATACGAACTTGTCAATGAAAAAGGTTTTCCAAAAATAAAAATCGGCACAAGAATTGTTGTACCGAAAGATGAATTCAAGTTGTGGATTCAAAAAGAAATTGAGAAAGGATAAAAATTATGTACGCAAATAAAAATTATAAAACCGACGGCAAGGTTTACTATATGCCGAACAAAATCTTTGATGAAAACTTTTCTCCGCATGAATTTATGATTTACTGTTTTCTTGTTTCGGTTGGTGACAGCAAAGGTGTAAGTTTTTGGCCTGTTCCGAAGATGGCAAAGAAGTGCAATATGTGTCCGACCACTTGCAGAAACACGCTCAAGTCTCTCGAAGAAAAAGGTTACATAGATATTACTCAAAGATTCTTTGAAAACGCACAACAAAGTAATATCTACACAGTTCATCAAATATAGTGTACCCCACTGTAAGAGCTGATGACGAATAATCTAAAAGCCTAAAGTTGAAAAAAATGGCAATTTTCTTTTGATTTTTTTGAATTGATTTTTAACTCGGTTTTGGATGAAATCTCGGCTCTTTTGAGTGGGTTTTGGAGCAATTTTTAAGCCGTCGATTTTAAAGCAGGATAAAGGGGTATGATTTTCGGGCAATGAAATGCCCGAAAACGCCGTCCGGCAAAGCCTGTCGGCTTTTCGATTCGTAATA
>OLIX01002792.1_pt1 | contig 12307 bp, 7 predicted proteins | sample 1601331 | NCBI WGS metagenome assembly OLIX01 (sample SAMEA2452120, study PRJEB22498) | human gut metagenome | biome: human feces; feature: human gut; material: feces | place: Australia | collected 2012 | reverse complement strand
GGACATTGACGAGCTGGTGCTGGTGGGCGGCATGACCCGCATGCCCGCCGTGCAGGAAATGGCCCATACGCTGGCCGGCAAGGAACCCCACAAGGGCGTGAACCCGGATGAAGTGGTGGCCCTGGGCGCCGCTATTCAGGGCGGCGTGCTTCAGGGGGACGTGAATGACGTGCTTCTGCTGGACGTGACTCCTCTGACCTTGTCCATTGAAACGATGGGCGGCATCGCCACTCCGATGATCGAACGCAACACGACCATTCCGGTGCGCAAGAGCCAGGTGTTCTCCACCGCCGCTGATAACCAGCCCGCCGTGGATATCCGCATTTGCCAGGGCGAACGCAAGATGTTTGAGGATAACAAGCTCCTCGGCAACTTCAAGCTGGACGGCATTTCCCCCGCTCCGCGCGGCGTGCCGCAGATTGAAGTGACCTTTGACATTGACGCCAACGGCATTCTGCATGTATCCGCTAAGGACAAGGGCACCGGCAAGGAGCAGAAAATTTCCATCCAGGGCTCCAGCGGCCTTTCCAAGGATGAAATTGAGCGTGCCAAGCGCGATGCGGAAGCCCACGCGGAAGAAGACAAGAAACGCGCTGAGGAAATTGACACCATTAACCAGGCTGACTCCCTCTGCTTCTCCGTGGAGCGCCAGCTTAAGGATATGGGGGACAAGCTGCCCGCAGACCTCAAGCGTGAAATAGAAGACAAGGTAACGCGTCTCAAGGAAGCCGTCTCCAAGAAGGACGTCACGGCGATCAAGGCTGGCAAGGAAGACCTGGAATCCCGTCTGGAAGCCCTGTACAAGGCGGCGGAAGCCGCCCAGCAGGCCGCCGGGGCAGCCGGCCCCATGCCGGGCGCCCCTGCCGAAGAAGAGCCTTCCGACGGTCCCCGCAAGGCGAAAGGCCGCGTGGTGGACGCTGAAATCGTGGACGACGATAAATAAGCAACCCCCTTCCCGCCGGAGGGGGAAGCAATTCCCCCTCCGGCGGAACATTACATCCCGTATTACTCATCTACAACAACATCAAAAAACATACTATGGCAAACATCAAACCCCTAGGACAACGTGTGCTGGTCAAGCGCATTGAAGCTGAAACCAAGACGGCCGGCGGCCTGTTCCTGCCGGACACCGCCAAGGAAAAACCCCAGGAAGCCGAAGTGATCTCCGTAGGCACCGGTGGCCGCGATGAAAAAGGCGCCCTGATTGAATTTACCGTGAAGCCCGGAGACCGCGTGCTTATTTCCAAGTACGGCGGCACGGAAATCAAACTGGACGGGGAAGACTACCTTATCCTGTCTGAAAACGATATTCTGGCCATCATCGGCTAAATGGCACCACACACACATTCAACATCATTTTAAATATTTAACATTATGGCTAAACAAATCCAATTTGACGAAACCGCCCGCCAGGCTCTGCTCCGCGGCGTGGAACAGATTGCCAAGGCTGTCAAGAGCACGCTGGGCCCTGCCGGCCGCAACGTAGTGATTGACAAAAAATTCGGTTCCCCCCTCATCACCAAGGACGGCGTAACCGTGGCCAAGGAAATTGAACTGGAAGACCCGTTTGAAAACATGGGCGCCCAGCTTGTCCGGGAAGTATCTTCCAAAACCAATGATGTGGCCGGCGACGGCACTACTACCGCTACCGTGCTGGCTGAAAGCATTTACCGCGAAGGCCTGCGCAACGTTACTGCCGGGGCTAACCCCATCTCCCTCCAGAGGGGCATCATGAAGGCTGCGGATTCCGTTGTGGAAGAACTCAAGAAGATCAGCAAGCCTGTCGACTCCAGCAAGGAAGTGGCTCAGGTCGCTACCGTCTCCGCCAACTGGGACGCTGAAATCGGCAACATCATCGCGGAAGCCATGGACAAGGTGGGCAAGGACGGCACCATCACCGTGGAAGAAGCCAAGGGCATTGAAACTACGCTGGACGTGGTGGAAGGCATGCAGTTTGACAAGGGATACCTGTCCCCCTACTTCGTGACGAACGCGGAAACGATGGAAGCGGTGCTGGAAAATCCCTACATCCTCATCCACGAAAAGAAAATCAACAACCTGAAGGACTTCCTTCCGCTGCTTGAAAAAGTGGCCAAGAGCGGCCGTCCCTTCCTGGTAATCGCGGAAGACATTGAAGGCGAAGCCCTCGCCACCCTGGTAGTCAACCGTCTGCGCGGCGTGCTGAACATCTGCGCGGTCAAGGCTCCCGGCTTCGGCGACCGCCGCAAGGCCATGATGGAAGACATCGCCATCCTTACCGGCGGCAAGTGCATCACGGAAGACCTGGGCATCAAGCTGGAAAACGTGGGCATCGAAGACCTCGGCCAGGCCAAGCGCGTGGTTGTTTCCAAGGATGAAACCGTTATCGTGGAAGGTTCCGGCAAATCTTCCGATATTGAAGCCCGCATTTCCCAGATTCGCCGCCAGATCAAGGACACCACGTCCGACTACGACCGCGAAAAACTCCAGGAACGCCTGGCCAAGCTGGCCGGCGGCGTGGCCGTCATCCACGTGGGTGCCGCTACGGAAACGGAAATGAAGGAAAAGAAGGCCCGTGTGGACGACGCCCTGCACGCTACCCGCGCTGCGGTGGAAGAAGGCATCGTTCCCGGCGGCGGCGTGGCGCTGATTCGCGCCCAGAAAGCCATTGACACCCTCAAACTGGAAGGTGATGAAGCAACCGGCGCCCAGATCGTTTATCGCGCTGTGGAAGCCCCGCTCCGCCAGTTGGCCTGCAATGCCGGCCGCGAAGGAGCCCTCATCGTCGCCAACGTGAAAGGCATGAAGAATACTGCCGAAGGTTACAACGTGGCCACGGACAAGTATGAAGACCTGCTTTCCGCCGGCGTGGTGGATCCGACCAAGGTGACCCGTTCCGCTCTGCAGAATGCGGCCTCCATCGCCGGCCTGCTGCTTACCACGGAATGCGTCATTGCCGACAAGCCCGAGAAGAAGAGCTGCAGCTGCGGCTCCGGAGCTTCCGACATGGGCGGCATGGGAGGAATGGGCGGCATGGGCATGATGTAAGCCCCGTCCGTTTCTTCGAGACCAAGGCAATCGGCTTCAAGGCTCCCCGGTTTTTCCGGGGAGCCTTTTTTAATATGCTTCATCAGGAGCCGGTTTCGGGAAAAAAGCTGCACAGGATGTTCAGAATTTAGAAAAATATTGAATGATTATAGAACATATTTGTCTAATCATAACATGAAAAAGCTGCATAAGAACATATTGTTTGCGGCGGCGGTACTGGCCATGCCTTCTGCTCTGGCCGATATCCCGGAGTCTTCCGTTCCGGCTGCCGCCGTTTCCAGTATCAAGGGTGCTTATCCGAACGCCGGTCCCATTGAATGGGACTCTGAAATGCATGGCATGGAAAGGATCTACGAAGCCGAATTTAGAATTAACGGATTCCAGTTTGACGTGAAGATTGCTCCTGATGGGAAAATTGTGAGGATTAAGGAAGAAATAGCTGCTTCCTCTCTTCCGGAAGCCGTCCGTGCGTCCGTTTTGAAGCGTTATCCGGGATGCCGGATTAAGGAAGCGGAAAAAATTACTGAAGGAGAACTTATCCGTTACAAGGTGGAAGTTGTGGACAGCCGTGACGATTATGATGTGCTGATTGCCCCTGACGGAAATATCCTTCATGTGGACCGTTAGGCTTTTTGTTTTTTACATTTAATGAAAGCGGGAGGAGGGCGGATGAATCCGCTCTCCTCCTTTTTTGAGGACCGGAAGCAGGGGTGTATGGGAAAATGTGACGGAATGTTCACGTTTTAAAACGGGAGTGCGGGAGCGGCCTCCTGTAATAGAGGGCCTTTATTACGCATATGGACCCGATCTATTACTTTATCATAGGACTGATACTGGTGTTATCCTGCTTCGACCTCGTTGTCGGAGTTTCCAATGACGCCGCCAACTTTTTGAACTCCGCCGTCGGTTCCAAGGCCGCTCCGCGCAGGACGATTGTGCTGGTGGCCGCTTTGGGTATCATCATCGGCTCGCTGTTCTCCAGCGGCATGATGGAAATCGCCAGAAGCGGCGTATTCATGCCGGCCCGGTTTTCCTTCCATGACATCATGTTGATCTTTCTGGCGGTCATGTTGACGGATGTTATCCTGCTGGACGTTTTCAACACGTTCGGCCTTCCTACTTCCACCACGGTTTCCATTGTTTTTGAACTGCTGGGCGGAGCCGTGGCCGCAGCTCTCTTTAAAATTTGGTCCGGGGAACCGGGAGTCGCTCAGGAATTGTCCAGCTACATCAATTCCTCCAAAGCTCTGGCGATCATCTCCGGCATTTTTTCCTCCGTTTTTATCGCTTTCATTTGCGGTATAACGGTTATGTGGATTTCCCGCCTCATCTTCTCCTTCAACTATCAAAAATCCTTCAAATACCTGGGCGCCGTCTGGTGCGGCGTGGCCCTGACGGCTATCACTTACTTCGCCATTTTCAAGGGGCTGAAGGGAAGCACGCTGGTCACCAAGGATATGATCCGCCACCTGGACGCCCATATCTGGCTGTACGTTTGCTGCAGCCTGGCATTCTGGACCGTCCTGATGGCCGTGCTCCAGAATCTTTGCAAAGTCAATATCCTGAAAGTATCCGTTCTCGCGGGCACCATGGCCCTGGCCCTTTCCTTTGCCGGGAATGACCTGGTCAACTTCATCGGCGTTTTCATGGCGGGGCAGTCTTCTATGGAAATTGCGGCCGCCGCCGCAGCGCAGGGGGCGGACCTTACCACTCTGTCCATGGGCGGTCTGATGGCCCCCGTCACGGCGGATTGGCGTTACCTGCTGGGGGCGGGCGTCATCATGGTGCTGGCCCTCATGTTCTCCAAAAAGGCGCAAACCGTTACGGATACGGAAGTCAATCTGGCGAGGCAGGGCGGGGGAGTAGAGCGGTTCGGCTCCGTCCCCCCGGCCCGCATGGCGGTGCGCTATGCCCTGAATGCTTCCCGCGCGGTGGAAAAAATCATGCCCTCCTGCGTCGGGAGGTTTATTGAAAAACGCTTCCGGCCTGTGCCGGAAGGGCCGGATAACGGTGCATCTTTCGACCTCATTCGCGCTTCCGTGAATTTGACGGTGGCTGCCCTGCTGATTTCTCTGGCCACGTCCCTTCGGCTTCCCCTTTCCACCACATATGTGACGTTCATGGTGGCGATGGGTTCCTCCCTGGCGGACAAGGCCTGGGGGCGGGACAGCGCCGTGTATCGCATCACCGGAGTGATTACGGTGATTTCAGGGTGGTTTTTTACGGCCTTTGCCGCGTTTTCCATGTGCTTCATTGTGGCGGCCTGCATCCTTTATGGCGGTCTCTTCGGCATCATCGCCATGTGTTCGCTGGCGGCTTTTCTGCTTCTGAAAAGTTCCAGGCTCCATCGTAAAAGAACCCAGGCTGCAGCTCAGGCGCAGGCCGCCAATTACCGGGATCCGGCCGCCGCCGCACGCTACAATGAGGAAATTATTGAACTGATGAAGCGCATGGCGGAAATCTATGAAATGAATCTGGAGGCCCTGAACGTGGAGGACAGGAAGCGTCTGAAAAAACTCCGGAAAGAAGCGCGCGGCATCCGTCGTTCCCTGAGCGATAAAATGGCGATGGAAGTCATGCCCGTCGTCCGTGAACTCCCGGACAAAGAGGCCGACCGAGGCAAGCGCTATGTGCAGATGGTGGAATACGCTACCTCCGTCTTTGAATCCCTCTCCAACATTACTACGGCCAGCCATGCCTATATAGACAACAACCATGAAGGGCTGGATTTGGAAAGGATAGAGCTTCTGCGGGGAATGAACAGCCGTGTTTCCTCCCTCTACCCCCGTTTCCGGGAAATGATGGAAAGCAATGACTATACCGGGTTGGACGAATGCCTGGCAGGCATGGACGCCCTGGATGAGGAATTTGCGGAAGCCGTCAAACAGCAGATTATTCTGCGTCCGGAAGACGCCTCCGATATGCGACGGGCGCTTCTCTATCTCAACCTCCTTAATGAAACCCGGACAATGATCCGCAAAGTACTTCTTCTTGCTAAAATCCAGAGAAAATTTGTTCTTGGCTGGTAGCCTCTCCCTGTAATTCACGTCCGTGCCGGCGGCGAATGCTTCCGGCGCGGACATCTTGCCCAGACTGTTCCCGTATTGGGAGTAGCTGCCAGGTCTTTTTTATTCACACGGAACAAGGCTTCTTTACGGATAAACCATGTCTTCTGCCTGTGGGACAATGTCTTGAAAGGCCGTTTCCAGGCGTTGCCATGTATGTTGCCGTCTCAAGAAAACAAAAAACGCAAGCTTTGATAAACAATAACTTGCGGAACAAATTGGTACGGGCGATGGGAATCGAACCCACGTCTCAAGCTTGGGAAGCTCGCGTCCTACCATTGAACGACGCCCGCATGAAATGCGGATGCCTATTTAGCGGCAGAAGGCCCGGATGTCAAGACCACAGAAAAAACGTATCCTCTTTTTTTGTTATTTTGACGCAGTAATGAAAAAAAACTTGTCTTATCCCGTGATTTGAACATAATGCGTTCGTTGCGCGGGTATAGCTTAATGGTAAAGCTCCAGCCTTCCAAGCTGATTATACGGGTTCGATTCCCGTTACCCGCTCCATTTTTTTATTAAATTCACCTGCTAAATACTTCCTTTATGAAAGCCAGGTTCGTGACAAAGGCGGCGCTTAGTGCGCTGGCACTTGCGTTTGCGGGTACCCTTCCCGGTATGGCTCAGCAAACTGCTTCTCCGGCAGCCGCTCCGGCTGTTGATCAGGTTAAAGCCTCCGCTGTTGAAAAGGCTTTTATGAAGAAAATGGCAGATATTGTTCAGGCCGGATTGAAAGCCGGTGCTCTGGATATGAAAGCGGTGTCCGGAGTTTTGAACGATGCCGCTAAGGCTGGTGTGTCCGATCATGTGATGGGTGCGATGGTATCCATGGCTGCGGGCGCTTTCCCGTCCAACGCTCCTGCCGTTGCTTCCGCCGCTGTCCGGAGCTACGGGCCCGGGGTGAAGGAAGAACAGGTGCGCAATGTGATCGCTTCCGCTGTTTCCTCCCAGCCCCATCCGTATGCATCCGTGGCTCCCATTTCGGAAGCGGTTGAAAAAGCTTTGGGCAATTCTCCGGTAGTCGGTACTGTTCCTTCCATTGCTGTGGCCGTGGCTGCCCAGACTCCTGATAACCCCCTCTCAGGGGTAACTGTCCAGGAACATGGCCTGGTAAAGCCTGTTGAAGATGTTGCTGGGGGCTCCCTGGTTCTGCCGGGCGGTCTTCCTGTGGGCGGCACGCCCACCAGCCCCGCTCCCGTGTCCAATGCTGCTGGCAATTAACCTGATTCTTATTTAATAAATAGCATGAAGAGTCTTTTTTATCTCTCCCTGGTGGCCGCCGGCATGTTTGCCGTCCATGCCAACGGGCAGTCTCTGTACACGCTGGCGGGTCCGGTTGGTCTGGAAGAGTCCCTTCCTCTCAAGTGGTTCTTCAACCTGGCGGGAGGGTATGACGACAATGTCAACGCCTCCAATTATAACAAGCAGGAATCCGCATTCATCAGTACGGACATAGGGTGCTCCCTGGCCAACTACGATGCCGTGACCCAATATTCTTTCTCCGCCAAGCTGGGGGGTATTTTTTACCTGAAAGACCTTGATGGCGGAACGAATGAAGCCCTTTCCAATTCCACGCTGTCCGCCAAACTTTCCCATAGTTTTGACCAGACTTTGCGTTATAACGGCAGCGTCTCCTTTGCATGGCAGCCGGAACCCAACTATTCCAACGGTATTGCCAATGCCCGCCGGGACGGCGACTACATTTACGTGTATGTTTCCAGTTCCGTGAGCAAGGCGTGGACTTCCCGCTATTCCACGACGCTGGGTGCCAATTTCTCCATGATCGACTATCAGGAGGATTCCGCCAAGACGGATAACCGCGATTATGTTGGCATGAATTTCACCAACCGGTACAAATGGACGGAACGTCTGGCTGTTTCCCTGGGCTGGACGGGTTCCTACTGTAATCGCGAATACGGCAATAACGAATTTTCCAACTTCGTCATGGCCGGCGCTGAATATGCGGTGAGCGAAAATACTTCTGCTACGCTGCGCGTAGGTCCTCAGTTCAAGTATGTCGAGAACTACGGAACAAAAACCTATCCCTCCGCGGAATTCGGCTTAAACCACCGCTTGAGCGACCGGTTCATGCTCGGAACGTTCGTCCGTTATTCCAACGAAGCGGTGAATACCTACATCCCTTACAACGGCGCCAGCTATTACTCCAATGAAACGTGGCGTTTCGGGGTACACAGCACGCTGAAGCTGACGCACCGCGTCAGTCTGAATTGCGGAGTAAACTTGATTGCCAGCGATTATACGCGTCCGAGTTCCATCAGCAACAGTGACACGTCCAACCTGACTTTCAATGCTACCGCCGGTATCAAGCTTCTGCTGACGAATGCCCTGGCCCTTACGGCCCAATATTCCTACACGAACGGTTCCTACAGCGGCTATAACTACCCGATGCCTTCCTACAACCGCAACGTGTTCTCCTTCGGCGTGAATTACAGCTTCTAAGTCTTGACTGACCATTAATGCCTTTACTCCTCTAATTGCGAATTTTCATTCACAATTAGAGGAGTTTTTATCTTACTGCCTTACTATATTCCATGAGTGCCCAGGATCAGCAGAACAGTGATCGCATCGTACGCAATATTGACTATTTGCAAGTTTTAAAAAATCGCTGGAAGGAAGTCTTTCTTGTTTTCCTTCTGGTGCTGGTCATTTCCGTGGTAGTGACTTTCCTGATGCCGCCCTCCTACCGGGCGACCAGCCAGTTTCAGATTAAACTGCCCAAGCCTGTGATGGATATAGGCAGGGGGGGGGACGTGGTTGCCACTTCCAACGTGACGGCCAACTACATTCCCATGCAGTATTCCGTGCTGACTTCCGCCGAAGTGCTTAAAGTGGTATCCAGAAAACTGAACCTTGCCGCGGAATGGGGGATGACGGATGAAATGGCGGCGACTAATCTGGCCGGCATGATTAAGGTGGCCCCCGTGCGTGCCACGGACCTTGTGGACGTCATTGTTTCCGGTCCGGATCCCAAACTGGTGCAGAATATTGCCAAGGCGGTGCCTGAGGCGTACAAGCAGGACCGTGAAATGCGCGAAAACCGTCTGGTGGAAACCGCCATCAAGAGCCTGAAGGATGTCCTCCGGGAACAGGAGGATGCCGTCAATGAAAAAATGATGGCTCTCAAAAAGCTGATTGCGGAGAGCTCCTACCTGCCTACGTCCTGGAGAAACGGTGAACACCGCAGCACCCTGACGGCCGGTATGGAAGAAGAGGAATTCCGGAATGCCAAAGCGCAGGCCATGGATTTTGAAAGGAGGGAAAAGGAACTGGCTTCCTATGTGCAGGAATTGCAGCGTCTGCCCGACGACAAGTTGCTGGATTACGTGATCAGTTCCGACCTGCTGAATGCGGAGACTGTAGGGGCGGACGCTCTCCGTAAGACCTATGCTGAATTTTCCGACAAGCTCAAGGAAAAGGAAAATCTGAAATCCCAGAATATCGGCGCCAGGCATCCCAAAATGCTGGCTCTGCTGGAAACGGAAAGGATTCTGGGGGATAAGCTGAACAAGGAATTGATAGGCCTGCGTTCTTCCCTGAAGAGCAAGCTGGAAATGGTTGCCGCAAGCCGGAAGCACTGGGAGGCGACCGTTGCCCAAAAAGAAGAGGATCTTCAGAAGCACGTCCTGCAGGTTCCCATGTATGAACAGGCCAGCCGTGATTATGACGCTGCGCTGGACCAGCTTAAGGAACTGGATTCCCGGTACAAAGATGAGATTGCCCGTTTGCGCGTACCCCGTGAGGCGATTGAAATGTATCAGCTGCCGACCTATCCTGCTGCGCCCTACAAGCCGAATGTGACCATTAACCTGGCGGTGGGAGCGGGTGCCGGTCTGTTGCTGGGCATCGGATTGGCCCTACTTCTGGAATTCATGGATACCTCCGTGAAGACCATGGAAGATGTGGAACGGGCTCTTCAGGTTCCCGTCTTGGGCATTATTCCCAAGAATGTGCCTATTCTGCATTCTTCCGATGTCATGGGGCCGGATGCGGAAGCCTACCGCATTTTGCGGACGAACATAGAATTCAATAAGAAAGGGCTGGAAGAAATTTCCCTGACCTTTGTTTCCGGGAGCGCCGGGGAAGGGAAGACCACCACCCTGTGCAATCTGGCCTATATTTGCGCCCAGGGGGGGTATGCCACCCTGATGATTGACGCCGACCTGCGCCGTTCCAAGCTTCACCGGTATTATGAGCTGGATAATGAGGTAGGGCTGACTTCCTACCTGCTGGAAGATTATCCTCTGGAGGAAGTCATTTTTCAGACGCCCATTGAAAACCTGTACGTCATGCCTGCGGGACCCACTCCCTTTGACCCTTCGGGCGCCTTGAATTCCCGCAAGTTTAATGAATTGCTGCAGGAAGTGAAGCAACGTTTTGACATTGTGCTGGTGGATTCCCCTCCCATCCTGGGGGTCAGTGACTCCGCCGTCATTGTAAGCGAGGTGGACATGACTCTTATGGTTGTCCAGCCCCGCAAGCTGCCGCTGAAAGCCCTGTTGAGGCAGAAGCAGGTAATCGAGTCCGTGGGCGGCAACCTGGCCGGCGTGGTGATGAATAATGTGGACATTACGTCCGATCACCAATATCAGTATTACACAACTTACTATTCCTATTATTCTGCGGATGGCGCTTCCTCCGGAGAGAACGCGGATGCCTCTTCCATGAAGAAGGTGGAACGTTCTGGAAAGGCCAAGGAGCTGGCAGCCACCCAGTCCCATGATAGTGAAGATTTGTATTAACCCATTGCTCCATGAAAAAATATATTTGTTCCATCCTTTGTCTTATGCTGGGCCCGGCGGGGCTGGGCTCCGCCCAGTCTCCGGATGCCGTGCCGCCCCAGGGCACCATTGAAATCCAGGTGCGCGGCATTCCCGCCGACGACGCTACCGCTATTTCCGGGCAGTATCTGTTGGACGGGAACGGAACGATACGCATGCCCCAGCTCCCTCCGGGGCAGGATGTGCTGCGCGTGGTAGGCAAAACGGCCCGCCAGATTGAAGACATGCTGATGGCCGCCTACAAGAAGGCGGAGCTGTACACGGCCCCTACGTTTTTGGTGAAGGTGCAGAGTTCGGATGCGCGGCTGACGGAACACATCGTTCTGGTAAGCGGCGGTGTGGCTATGAAGAAGAATGTTTTGTGGCGGCGCGGCATGACGCTTCTGGAGGCGATTGTGGGCGCCGGTGACATCACGGACTGGGGATCCCGCTACGTGCAGGTGACGCGCGGTGGAAAAACCGTGACGTATGATTATTTTTCCATTAAGGACAGGGCGATTCCCATCCAGCCCAATGACCGCATTTTCGTTCCTCAGCGCGGGATTTTTGAAGGGCGCCCGGCAAAACTTCTTCCCTGAGGCATTTTTCCCATACCCGGCTTTCCGCAAGGAAGCCGGGTTTTTTTATTGGGCCGGTTTTCATGATGGGGGAAATATCGGAAAAAACGCGGATGGGGAAACGGGGGGCGGAGTGAAAGGGCGTGTCGTCAGCGGTTGATGAAACCGGGAGGTCTTCTCATGCTCCCTTCTTCAGGATTCTTGCCGGAAATGGATGTTTTCGGGGAGGCCGTATGGTGGAATCGCGGAGGGAAGGAAGTTGTTTCCTGAAAGCTTGCGGCGTCGGAAAGGAACGCCTGGAAAAGAGGGAAAATTTGTTTCCAGACCCTCTTGTTTATGGGAATGGAAGGCTGAGATCCGGAAAAGATTAAGGGGGGTAAGTTTCCCGATGGGCGCGTAGGCCCTTTTCACATGATTGGCCGGCATGGTCTCCGGGCATATATTGCGGTGAAATGAGTTTAGTATGAATGTAAAAAACAGAAAAACAAAGAAAAATGTTGAACATTCTTAAACTCAATGCATTTTTGGAATCTCCAAAATATGTTAGAGTTTCGTGCGGAACGGCTGCATGAGGCTTCGTAAATCCAATGTGAAAACTCGTTAATCATGATATACCGTTTTAAGAAAACATTCATCGGCGTGGGAGGGCGTGAATACATTAGCAATCCCAAATTGAGCTTCCCGGAACATGTCAAAATCCGCCGCCGCGGAACGAATCCCAGGTCCGGCCAGCCTTACACGGAGGCGGGTAGCGCATTTGTGGAGACATCCGCCGTCGCGGCACGGCTCTGCTGCAGTGCTTCCGCCGCGCGCCAGTATCTGCACCGCCACGGTGTCCGTTTCCGGGTGGTGCGCAAGG
>OLIX01002787.1_pt1 | contig 12312 bp, 4 predicted proteins | sample 1601331 | NCBI WGS metagenome assembly OLIX01 (sample SAMEA2452120, study PRJEB22498) | human gut metagenome | biome: human feces; feature: human gut; material: feces | place: Australia | collected 2012 | reverse complement strand
TGCTGTGGCGGGCGCAGAACGCCTGATGGTCTTCCCGCGTGGCGAACAGGGGGTCGAGACGCTTTAATTCAAAGGCCATTTCCACGCCCTTGTCCAGCCGGTCGATCAGACCGTCCATGCTGACGGCTTCGGCGTCGCCGGATTCCAGCGCCGCGCCCATGGCGGCGAAAAGATGGGAGTTTTCCGGGTCAACGGTGGTTTCGGGGGTGAGCTTCAGGGTGCGGATAAAGGCTTTTTTCAGCTCCGGCAGGAAATGCAGGGGGCCGCCCAGAAATGCCACACACCCCCGGATGGGCTTGCCGCAGGCAAGGCCGGAGATGGTCTGATTGACCACGGCCTGAAAAATGGAAGCGGCCAGGTCGGCGGTGGTCGCGCCCTCGTTGATGAGAGGCTGAATGTCGGTTTTCGCAAACACGCCGCAGCGGGCGGCGATGGGATAAATTTCCTGATAATGCTCTGCCTGCGCGTTCAGTCCGGCGGCATCGGTCTGGAGCAGGGACGCCATCTGGTCGATGAAGGAGCCGGTGCCGCCTGCGCAGACGCCGTTCATCCGCTCCTCCAGTCCGCCCCGGAAATAAATAATCTTGGCGTCCTCGCCGCCCAGCTCAATGGCCACGTCGGTCTGGGGCGCGACGGCCTGCAATGCGGAAGCGACGGCCACCACCTCCTGCACGAAGCCGATGCCCATGGCCTTGCCGAGATTGATGGAGCCGGAGCCGGTAATCTTCACCTGCAAAAGGCAGGAGCCGACCTGTTCCCGGGCTTCGGCAAGGAGTTCCTTAAGCGTCTGCTGGGTGTGGGCACAGTGGCGGCGGTACTGTCCGAACAGGATTTTCCCGTTTTCGTCCAGCAGAACGAGCTTGACGGTGGTTGAGCCGATATCAATACCGGCGCGGTATGTATTCATAGCACACTTCTCCATCTTCTGTTTTTTGTAACAATTCTACAAAACGATATTTGATATTATAGCAAATATGTTGTAAACAAAGTGTTAATTGTGAAAAATTTTAACCGCTTCTTTGCAAAAAGAAAGGGTCGGCCACCAGATTCTGGTGACCGACCTTAACGTCAGGTAGTTTCGTTTACAGCGGGTGTTTCCGATTTTACGGCTTTCTTCTTGCGGCGATGGTGAACCAGAAGAATGACCACCAGCAGCACGACCATGGCCGCGCCGCCGGCACCGATGATGGGCAGCCAGGAGACCGATTTCTTCATCGACCCGATCAGGCAGAAGCTCTCATCGCCGTCCTCTATGGCAAAGACCAGATAGCTGCCGTCCTGGGTGTGGGAAACTTCCCGCCAGCTTCCGTCCGCGCCCTTTACCATGACCCGGACATTTTTCTGTTCAGTTTCCGGCAAGTAGCGCAGCGTATCGGCTGTACCGGTGGGGAGGGTAAAGGCGTAGCCCTCCAGGAATTTGTCGTGGACACCCGGAGCGGGGCCTTTGGTCATTTGGGTCAGCTGGATGGGCGTATTGCCGGAGAAGTGGCCCTGTGCCAGCAGCGTGGGCAGTTTGCTTTCGCCAAGGGCTTCGCTCTGCACCGTTTCCAGCTCTGCGGTGTACACTGCCGGGAACGAAACATCGAAGCGGATGTCGGACAGATCGGCGTCCGCGAGACCGTCCCAGCGACCGACATAACCGGCCTTTTCGGGCAGTTTGGGAATGCTGTCCGGCGACAGCGCCTCACCGGGGGTGAGGGTGACGGTGTGCATCATGCCGTCGTCATAGACGAAGCGGACGGAGATGACCTTGAAGATCGGGTCAAGACCTTCCAGCGCGACAAAATCGTCATGGGAAAGGGGCTGGGCGGTGTCAGCATAGCTCACGCCGTCGATGGCGCCGATGTCGGAGCCGACGGTAAAGTAGTAGTTTCCAGTGACAGTTCCTTCGTCCGTTTCCCCGCTGTCGTCGTCGGATTCCGACTTGAGGAATCCGGAACGTTCGCCCCGCATACCCAGAACCGCGCCGGTTTTCTCGGAGCCGGTGAGCTGCACCATGCTGCGGCAGTCGGTGACGGTGAGACCCTCGCCCGCAATGCCGCCCACATAGGCGTTTCCGGTAATGTCGGATTTGGCGCTGCACTGGCGGACATAGCCGCTGCTCTTGCCCACGACGCCGCCTACATAGTCGGCGTCCTCCGCGTCAATGCTGCCGGTGCTGAGACAGTTTTTTGTAAGCCCCAGCGCCATCCAGCCCACGATGCCGCCCACGTTCTGGCGCTTCGCCGTAACGCTTCCGCTGTTTTCACAGCCGAGGATCACGGCGCGCAGCTGGGTGTCGAAGTTCATGGAGTTGTCCCCGCCGATTTGCAGATCGTTCTCCGGATCCAGGCGGTTTTCATAGGCGATGGCACCCACGACGCCGCCTGCGTTCAGGTCGCCCAGAACCGCACCGGAATTGGTGCATTTTTCCACCTTGCCGGAGAGAATTTCTGCGGTGTCCCGGTCGGAAATGTCCTCAATGGTGCCGCCCAGATTCTGGGAGGCGTTGCCTACGGTGGCGCTCATGGCGCTGATTTGCCCGGCAATGGAGCGCATGATGCGGCTGAGGGAATCCGCCGTGTCGTTGACGGAATCCATGATTGCGTACAGAGAGGAACCGGCGGCGGCAAGGCTGCTGTTGGCGTTGTTGATGGCCGCGTCGATGGTGTCCCGGTCGGGGGGATAGGGGTCATCCCCGTTGGGCAGCAGGGTATCCAGAGCGTCCTTGGCATCCACGAGGGAATTGTAGAGGTCGTCCACCTGAACGCCCATGTCCGAATTGCCGTCCTGAATGGTGGAAAACGCCTGCCCCGTGAGATTGCTTACGGTGCCAAGCTGGGACTGGAGAATCTGCATTGTGTCCTCGGTGTACTCGATGAAGGTGGTCGGCTCCATCTGGCCGACGATGCCGCCCACTTCCTTGCGGCCATAAACCTGAGCAAAGTTTTCACATTTGTAGAGATACCCGGTCTGGGTTCCGGCAATGCCGCCGACATTGTAGCCCATGTGCTGATAGCCCACGTTGCCACGGTTTTTGCTCTGGCGGATGACGCCGCTGCTGGTACCGGCGATACCGCCGATGTCCGTTACGGCGCTGACGGATTCGCTTCCGGTGATGGTCTCCAGGGAAATGTCGGAGAGCTTAATCTGGTTTTCCTCGGCGGTGGTGTTGACCCCGGAGCGGTTGTTGCAGCTGCGGACAACGCCAAGGTTATTTCCCACGACGCCACCGACCCGGTGGTCGCCGGTGATGACGCCTTTGGAATGGCAGCCGTCGATGATACCGGTGATGGCGTTGATGCCGGCGATGCCGCCCACGTCATCCGAGCCGGAAACCGTGCCGTCAAAGAAGCAGTTCTGGATTTTACCGGCATTGTGTCCGGCAATGCCGCCCACGGCGCTGCGGCTCCCGTCGGGGATGATTTCTCCCGAGACCGTGAGGTTCTGAATGAGCGCGGAAGCGTCAACATAGCGGAAAAGTCCCATGTTGGAGCCGTCCCGGGTGATGCTGAGGCCGGAGACAGTGTGGCCGTTGCCGTCAAAATTGCCGCAGAAAATGGGAATCCCTGCAAAATCTACGCCTGTAAGGTCAATATCCGTCAGCAGAACCACACTCAGGTTCCGGCTGTAGCTGTCCAGACGGCAGTTTTCCGCAAAATCCAGAAACTGCTTCTGACGCAGAATGCGCAAGGTCGTTCCTTCTTCGGCGGCCGCTGCCTCATCGGTGTCCTTGGCTTCCTCGGCCAGCGCCGTTACCGGCAGGCTGAGAACGAGAAGCAGACACAGCAGAAGCGCGGAAATTCGTTTTATCAGGTTACGCATTGTCTTCTTCTCCTTCCGCTTCGTCCAGCTTTTTGACCTGAGTACTGGTGGAGACGATGGCGTGCATATCGCCGCGGATCGTTCCGGTGAATTCACCGTCCAGAACGCCGCTGACCTGACCCCGCAGATGCCCACTGACATACATGGTGCCGCTGGCAGTTCTGGTGGGAAGCTCAATGCCCTTCATCTTGAAGGAGGTGCGATTGATGATGGAGTCGCTGAGCACGAGCGTGGCAGGCAGAACACCCAGAACGATGACAATGGAGATGATCGTACCGCGGCCCAGACAGGTGCCAAGAATGGAGATAACGGGGTTGGTGGAAATGTTGCCGATCAGCAGAGCGGCGGCGGACAGAATGGTGCCGGAGGTGAAGATGGTGGGGAAGGAGGCGTTCAGCGCTTCCACGATGGCTTCCTTATGGGTCATCGTGGCCTTCAGCTCCTGATAGTGGCTGGAAATGACGATGGCGTAGTCGATGTTCGCGCCCATCTGAATGGATTGGACGATAAGGTATCCCAGGAAATACAGCGGCTGATTGGCCAGAGTGGGGAAGGAGAAGTTAATCCAGACACTTCCCAGAATACAGGCGATGAGCAGAATAGGCAGTCCCGCCGACTGGAAGGTGAACAGCAGTACCAGAATGACGAACAGGGAGGACAGAATGGAGATTACCAGATTGTCCTTGACAAAGGAGGACGACAGATCGCGGGAGCTGGTGGAATTGCCAACCACGTAGTAATCGCCGTCGTAGTATTTCCCCACAATGTTCCGCATTTCGGTCAGGAATGCAAAGGTCTCGTCGCTTTCCTCCGGCAGATTCAGGTAAACCACCATCCGGCTGTAGCGGTCGCTTTTCAGCTGCTTCTGAGCCATATCCAGCTGGGAGAAAATATCGTTCAAAGACGCTTCGTCCATGTCATCCAGAGAAATATTATGGGAATCCAGCTGGTCTTTCAGGAACATCAGCATATCGAACAGGGGAACGTCGTACTTATCCAGCCCCTGTACGAATTCTCCGTATTGGTCGTTCTCAATGGCGTAGGCGGAATAGAGAAGCTGCGCTACCTCGTAATCCATGCCCACCAGCTCGGAAAGCTCTCTGGGGTTCAGGCTGTCCGTCAGGGTGTAGCCGTCCATGGCCTCGATGTTGGCAAGGCCCATGGTGCTCTTGACCTCCGGGCGGGTATCCAGTTCCTCCAGAATTTTCGCTTCCGCGTCATAGTTGCCGCTGGGAACCACCAGCGCGACCATGTTGGTCGTGCCGAAGGTATGCTGGATTTTAAAGTAGGCCGCCTGACGTTCGTTCATATTCGCGGTCTCGATGTTGTTATAGCTGTAAACAAAGGGGCAGCGGTTGGACAGGATGAATGCCCCGACCAGAAGAATGGCAAACAGCGGCGGCACAACGCGCCGGGTCTTCACCGCAAACTTGCCGATAGGCGTGATGTTTGGCAGTAGTTTTTTGTGGCGGGTGCGGTCCATCAGCGGGCTGAACAGCATCAGAAGTCCCGGCATCAGGGTGAATACGGAGAGCAAACTGAACAAAATGGCTTTCACCAGAACCAGCGCCATGTCCAGACCGATTTTGAATTCCATGAAGCCCAGCGCCGCAAGGCCGGACACCGTGGTCAGGGAAGAGGCGCTGATCTCCGGGATGGCCTTGCTCAGGGCGGTGATGCAGGCGTCCCGGGCGGTGCGGGTCTCCCGCTCGTCGGTGAAGCGGTGGCACAGGATAATGGCGTAGTCAATGGCCAGCGCCAGCTGCAATACCACAGCCACGGAGTTGGAGATGAAGCTGATGGTGCCCAACTGGAAGTTGGTGCCCATGTTCAGAATGGCCGCCACGCCGAAGGTGATCATCAGCACAGGGACCTCGGCATAGGAACGGGAGGTCAGGGTAAGCACGACGATGATGATGACCACCGCTATGATCAGAATAACGGACATTTCCCCCTGCAGGGTGGCGTTTTCGTCGTAGCCGACGTCGGAGTACACGCAGTAGTCGTAGCCGTCCATCAGCGCTTCCACATCCGATAGCGCCTGCTCGCTGATCTCGTCGGAGACGACGCCGTCGAAGCTGATATCGAACAGCGCCGAGGCATTGGTGTAGTGGTCGGGGGTGTCGTCGAAGGTGACCATGCTGACCCCTTCCACATCCGCAATCTGCTGGGACAGTTCCTCCGCCGTCTCATAGGTGACGTTGGATACCATGATCTGGGCGGTGGCGAAGGTGGTGAAGTTATCGTTCATCGCCACGATGCCCTGCCGGGTCTCCGTGTCCTCCGGGAGGTAGGTGGTGACGTCGTTTTCCACATTCACCCATCCGGAGGAAAACGCACAGAAAATCACGGCAAATATGTACAAAAGGAAGAACAAAGTCTTTTTGTCCACAATAAACGTGGCAAGCTTTGTCATGAAATTACTGTCCGGCGGGTTCTTTTCAGACATAATATCCTCCTAACACGCGCCTTTGGGCAAAAACCCACACGAAGGCGAAACGAAAGTTGACTTTTTGGATAGGAACTATTATAATCAAAATGTGGAAAGACTGCAAGCAATAAATTGGATAAGATACGCCAAATTGTGCTTTGCGGGTCATCGTTTTTTTCAGCGTGTTTACAGTCTCGTAAAGAATTATTTCGTTAGTGTTTAGAAAAAATGAATAAACTGGAAACAAGATAGAAAAAGGAGAATCCTTATGAGGCTTAGTCTGGTACTTGCGTTTTGTTCTTTATCGGCTCGTGCTTCGGATGGGTGCTGGAGCTGCTGTACCGCAACCTGACCCACCGCCACAAAAAGTGGATCAATCCCGGCTTCTGCACCGGCCCGTATCTGCCGATTTACGGCTTCGGCCTGTGTACGCTGTTCCTGCTGGCGTCGCTGGAGGATCTGCACCTGATCGCAGACCCCGTCTGGAACCGGGTGGCGCTGTTTCTTGCCATGGCTGTCGCCATGACGCTGATCGAGTACATCGCAGGTCTTGCCTGCCTGAAATATCTGAAAGTCCGGCTGTGGGACTATTCAAACCTTTGGGGCAATATTCAGGGGATCATCTGCCCGCTGTTCTCCTTCTTCTGGGCGGCGCTTGGCGCGGCGTACTATTTTCTGGTGCATCCCTATATCCTGAATGCGCTGGCGTGGTTGTCCAACAATCTGGCGTTTTCCTTCTTCATTGGTATGTTCTTCGGCGTGTTCATCATCGACGTGGTGCATTCCAGCCAGATCATTGTCAAGCTGAAGAAGTTCGCCGAGGAAAACAAGGTCGTCGTGAAATACGAGAGCATCAAGGACCACATCCGGGATTTCAACCAGAATGCCGCTGCCAAGTATCACTTTTTCTCCCCCTTCCGTTCGGACAGCCCTCTGGCCGAGCATTTGAAGGAAATGTATCTCAAGCTGGAAAAGCAGAGAGACAGCCGGAAATGATTCTTTTGGCTGAAAGGAGATAAACAGATGAAAAAGACAATGGTAATGGTATTGCTTATCGCAAGCATTTTCTTGTGTTCTTGCGCAAACAAGCAGCTGCCCGCGAATTCCAGCCCTGAAAGCAATGAAGCAAAAGCGCAATTGGAGGAAAACACGAATAGCATGGCCACTGAACCGACTCCGGATGTCAGCTTGGATGCTGAAAGCGCATTTGGTACACAAGACAGCATCGATTTTGAGACTGAGGACATCTTATCGCAGATCAAGACATCTGTTGGAATTCCTTTCCGTCTTTGGAACAATCAGTCGCAGGTGCTTCATTGCATCTCTGTTTTTGAATCCTACGCCAAACGTGAAGTCGAACGAAAAACAGATCCCGCTCACGAAGAACAAAGTGAGCTGGAGTGGCATATCACTGAGAACGTACTCTCCATTACAGGAGCATGGAACGAAGATTTTTTACTTGATATGTCCGGGAAAACGGCAACGTCTCTCACAGACGGAATGGTATATGATATTGTGCCAGGCAATATCATAGATGGACATTATACAGATTGATTCCTGATATCAAAAACCGCAGGAATTTTCTTAAACGGCAGCTTCCTTCCCCGGGAGCTGCCGTTTTATATGCCTGACTGCTTTGATGCGCCGAGCCGCCGCTTTTTGCGGAATTTGGGCAAATAGAACAAAGATATTGGAAGAAAACGGAATTTCTTCTGCCTTGTAAAGCGGTGCCCACTGTGGTATGATAGGCGCAGAGAACAATGGCGTTCCCCAGGGGGCAGTTTTGCCCTTTGCGCGGAAACGCCGTTTATTTTTTGTAGCCTGAAGGAGAAAAAGCTATGGAAAATTTCACCGAACGCACAGCTCCAGCCGGGTTGTACGATTCCCGGTTTGAACACGACAACTGCGGCATCGGCGCGGTGGTGGATATCAAGGGACGCAAGAGCCACCGGACGCTGGATGACGCGCTGCAGATCGTGGAGCATCTGGAACACCGGGCAGGCAAGGACGCCGAGGGAAAAACCGGTGACGGCGTGGGCATTCTGTTACAGGTCAGCCATAAGTTTTTTGTGAAAGCAGCCGCGGCTGCGGGCATCACGCTGGGCGCGGAGCGGGAATACGGCGTCGGCATGTTCTTCTTCCCGCAGGAAGAGCTGCAGCGCAATCAGGCAAAGAAGCTGTTTGAGATCATCTGCAAGAAGGAGGGGCTGCCCTTCCTTGGCTGGCGGCAGGTGCCGGTATGCCCCGAGTATCTGGGGCAGAAGGCACGGGACTGTATGCCCAGCATCTGGCAGGCGTTTGTGGGAAAGCCGCCGAGAATGGTCGCCGGAATCGCTTTTGACCGGCGGCTGTATGTGGTTCGCCGGGTGTTTGAGCAGTCCAGTCAGGAGACCTACGTGTGCAGCCTGTCCAGCCGCACCATCGTGTATAAGGGCATGTTTCTGGTCAAGGAGCTGCGGCAGTTCTACCCGGATTTGCAGGACGAGGACTATGAGACCGCCATCGGCATGGTCCACAGCCGCTTCTCCACCAACACCTCTCCCAGCTGGAACCGGGCGCACCCCAACCGGTTCATTCTCCACAACGGCGAGATCAACACCATCCGGGGAAATGTGGACACCATGCTCGCCCGTGAGGAGACCATTGCCAGCCGCTTTCTGAAGGACGATATGACCAAGGTGCTGCCTATTGTCAATCAGGGCGGTTCCGACTCTGCCATGCTGGATAACACGCTGGAATTCATGGTCATGAACGGCATGGATCTGCCTCTGGCGGTGATGGTCACCATCCCGGAGCCGTGGAGCAACAACCGGAACATGGATCAAAAGAAGAAGGACTTTTACCAGTATTATGCTACCATGCTGGAGCCCTGGGACGGCCCTGCGTCCATTCTGTTCAGCGACGGCGACGTGATGGGCGCGGTCCTTGACCGCAACGGTCTACGTCCCAGCCGCTATTACATTACCGACGACGGACGGTTGATCCTTTCCAGCGAGGTTGGCGTTCTGGACATCCCGCAGGAGCACGTCATCCGCAAGGACCGTCTGCGCCCCGGCAAGATGCTGTTGGTGGACACGGTGAAGGGCGAGCTGGTGGACGATGAACACCTGAAAGCGGAGTACGCCAGCCGCCAGCCCTACGGCGAATGGCTGGACCGGAATCTGGTGAACCTCTCCGACCTGACGGTGCCTAACCGGAAGATACCCTCCTACACCAGAGAAGAAATGGTGCGGCTCCAGAAGGCCTTCGGCTACCGCTACGAGGATTTGAAGACCATCATGCTCCCCATGGCGAAAAACGGCGCGGAACCCTCCGGCGCGATGGGCAGCGATACTCCGCTGGCCGTTCTCAGCCACACCCGCCCGCCGCTGTTCGAGTATTTCAAGCAGATGTTTGCCCAGGTTACGAACCCGCCCATCGACGCACTGCGGGAAAGAATCGTCACCTCTACCACCGTGTACGTGGGTGCCCAGGGTAATCTGCTGGAAGAGAACGCGGAAAACTGCAAGGTTCTGAAAATCAACAACCCCATCCTCACGGAGACGGACTTGCTGAAAATCAAGACCATGGACGTTCCCGGTTTCAAGGTGGAGACCGTGTCCATCTGCTACTACAAAAACACCCCGCTGGAAAAGGCCATCGACCGGCTGTTCGTGGACGTTGACCGGGCTTATCGGGACGGCACCAACATCCTGATTCTGTCCGACCGGGATATTGACGAGTATCACGTCGCCATTCCCAGTCTGCTGGCCGTCAGCGCGGTGTCCAAATATCTGGTTCGCACCCGCAAGCGCACCGCCATGGCGCTGATTCTGGAAAGCGGCGAACCCCGGCTTGTCCATGATTTTGCCACGCTTCTGGGCTTCGGCGCCTGCGCCATCAACCCGTATCTGGCGCAGGAGAGCATCGGCAATCTGATCAGCGACGGGCTGCTGGAAAAGGATTTCTACGCCGCCGTCAACGATTACAACAAGGCGGTGCTGGCGGGTATCGTGAAGATCGCCTCCAAGATGGGCATTTCCACCATCCAGTCCTATCAGGGCAGCCAGATTTTTGAAGCGGTGGGCATCAGCGAAGAGGTCATTGACAAATACTTCACCAACACCGTCAGCCGGGTGGGCGGCATCACCATTGCCGATATCCAGAAGGACATGGAAGACCGCCACCAGCAGGCGTTCGACCCGCTGGGGCTGGACATTTACATGGATTTGCCCAGCGTGGGTGCCCACAAATTCCGCAGCGGGAGCGCGGCGGAGCAGCACCTGTACAATCCCCAGACCATCCACCTGTTGCAGCAGGCGGTGTGGACGGGGGACTACGGCAAGTTCAAGCAGTACACCGCCGCCGCGGCCAACGAGGGCGGCGACGATATGCACCTGCGCAGCCTGCTGGAATTCAACTACCCCGAAACCGGCGTCCCCATCGAGGAAGTAGAGGACGTAGACTCCATCGTCAAGCGTTTCAAGACCGCCGCCATGAGCTACGGCGCGCTGTCCAAGGAAGCCCATGAATGCCTTGCCATTGCCATGAACCGTCTGGGCGGCAAGTCCAACACCGGCGAGGGCGGCGAGGACGAGGAACGCTACGGCACCGAACGGAATTCCGCCATCAAGCAGGTCGCCTCCGCCCGGTTCGGCGTTACCAGCAAATATCTGGTTTCCGCCAAGGAGATCCAGATCAAGATGGCGCAGGGCGCAAAGCCCGGCGAGGGCGGCCAGCTTCCCGGCGGCAAGGTTTATCCATGGGTGGCAAAGTGCCGCCACTCCACCACCGGCGTGGGACTGATCTCCCCGCCGCCCCATCACGATATTTATTCCATCGAGGATCTGGCGCAGCTGATCTATGACCTGAAATGCGCCAACCGCAGCGCCGCCATCAACGTCAAGCTGGTGAGCGAAGCGGGCGTCGGCACCATTGCCGCCGGCGTGGCCAAGGCCGGCGCGGAGGTCATCCTGATCTCCGGCTTTGACGGCGGCACGGGCGCGGCGTCCATCAATTCCTCCATCCACAACGCCGGACTTCCATGGGAGCTGGGCATCGCTGAGGCGCACCAGTGCCTCATCATGAACGGTCTGCGTTCCCGCGTCCGCATCGAGTCCGACAGCAAGCTCATGAGCGGCCGGGACGTGGCCATCGCCGCCATGCTGGGCGCGGAGGAATTCGGTTTCGGCACCGGCCCACTGGTAGCCATGGGCTGCGTAATGATGCGGGTGTGCAATCTGGACACCTGCCCCATGGGCATCTGCACCCAGAACCCCGAGCTGAGAAAGAAGTTCATGGGCAAGCCCGAGTACGTGATGAACTTCATGAAGTTCATGGCTCAGGAGCTGCGGGAATATATGGCGAAGCTGGGCGTGCGCAGGGTTGACGAACTGGTAGGCCGCACGGACTTGCTGAAAGTTCGTCCCGCCCCCGCCGGTTCCCGCGCCAGCGAAATGGACTTGTCGGGATTGCTGAAAAACCCGCTGGTGGAGAACACCAACGTCCACTTTGACCCCAAGGCAGTTTACGATTTCAAGCTGGAACAGACTCCCGACATGAAGGTGCTGATGAAGAAGTTCAAAAAGAGCTTCGATATGGCGGAACCCAAGCCTATGACCGTTCAGATGGAGGTGGGCAACACCGACCGCACCTTCGGCAGCATTTTTGGCAGCGAGATCACGGCAAAATTCGGCAACACCCTCCCGGACGACACCTTCCGCGTGGTCTGCACCGGCTACGGCGGCCAGAGCTTCGGCGCGTTCATCCCCAAGGGGCTGACGCTGGAACTGATCGGCGACAGCAACGACTATCTGGGCAAGGGACTTTCCGGCGGCAAAATCATCGTCTACCCGCCGAAAAACGTGACCTATGACCGCAGTGAAAATATCCTCATCGGCAACGTGGCCTTCTACGGCGCCACCGGCGGCAAGGCGTTTATCAACGGCGTGGCGGGGGAGCGGTTCTGCGTCCGCAACTCCGGCGCTACCGCAGTGGTAGAGGGCGTGGGAGATCACGGATGCGAATACATGACGGGCGGCCGCGTGGTGGTACTGGGACCGACTGGCAAGAATTTCGCCGCCGGTATGAGCGGCGGC
>OLIX01002776.1_pt1 | contig 12377 bp, 9 predicted proteins | sample 1601331 | NCBI WGS metagenome assembly OLIX01 (sample SAMEA2452120, study PRJEB22498) | human gut metagenome | biome: human feces; feature: human gut; material: feces | place: Australia | collected 2012 | reverse complement strand
GCTTTTTGAGGAAATGGTTACCAAGGTAGTACGTCTCAACCAGGAATATATTCCTACTTATGAGAGTGGTGCAACTCTTTACATCCGTCCGCTGCTTGTAGGTATGTCTGCACAGGTGGGTGTTCATCCTGCTACAGAGTATCTTTTCATGATATTTGTTACTCCTGTAGGTCCTTATTTCAAGGGCGGATTTGCAACTAATCCTTATGTTATAATCCGTGAGTTCGACCGTTCGGCTCCTCTCGGCACTGGTATCTATAAGGTAGGCGGCAACTATGCTGCTTCTCTGCGCGCCAACAAGATGGCTCACGACCTTGGATATGCTTGCGAATTCTATCTCGACGCAAAGGAAAAGAAATATATGGACGAGTGTGGTGCTGCCAATTTCTTCGGTATAAAAGACAACACATACGTTACTCCTAAGTCTACCAGCATTCTGCCGAGTATCACCAACAAGAGCCTCATGCAGCTTGCTGAAGATATGGGCATGAAGGTTGAGCGCCGTCAGATACCTGAGGAAGAACTGGCTACATTCGAGGAGGCTGGAGCCTGCGGTACAGCTGCCGTTATCAGTCCTATATCTAAGATTGACGACCTTGAGAACAAGAAGAGCTACGTAATAAGCAAGGACGGCAAACCGGGACCTGTCAGCACAAAGCTTTACAACAAGCTGCGCGGCATACAGTATGGCACAGAGCCTGACATCCACAACTGGACTAAGGTGGTGATTGAATAATTTTAATTCATAATTTATAAATTACAAATCCATAATCCGTAGTTCATAATTCATAATTGGCTATTTTTTTGATTATCAATAGTCTGTCTATTGACAAATAATTATGATTTATGAATTATGGATTATGAATTAACTTAAGATGAGCAAAGGAAAATTGGCTAAGTTCGCCGACATGGCGAAATATGAGAATGTTTTTCAATATCCCTATTCGGTTGTTGAGAACGTACCTTTTGACATGAAGGGCCATTGGCGCGACATGTATTTCCACAATGACAACCCTATCGTGCTTGAGCTTGGATGCGGCAAGGGCGAATACACAGTAGAACTGGCAAAGCTATATCCCGACGTTAATTTTATCGGTGTCGACATCAAGGGCGCGCGTATGTGGACAGGAGCAACGCAGGCTCTTAACGACGGACTGAAGAATGTGGCTTTCCTTCGTACAAACATCGAGATTATCGACCGCTTTTTCGGCCACGACGAGGTGCAGGAGATTTGGCTCACGTTCAGCGATCCTCAGATGAAGAATGTGCGTAAGCGCCTTACAAGTACATACTTTATGGAGCGTTATCGCCGTTTCCTCGTTGACGGAGGTATCGTTCATGTCAAGACAGACAGCAATTTCCTCTTTACTTATACTACTTATATGGTTGAGCGCAACTCTTTCCCGTTGCTGTTCTCTACCACAGACCTTTATCATGCCGAAGGACTTGATGCCGACACAATGCGCATACTTTCAATTCAGACATATTATGAAAGTCAGTGGATTGAGCGCGGACTCAACATCAAGTATATGAAGTTCCGTCTGCCGGCAGCCGGCGATATGGAAGAGCCGGACGTAGAAATACCCGTAGACGACTACCGCAGCTATAAGCGCACGCGCCGCAGCGGTGTCGATATGCGCAAGTAAGGGCTTAACTTTTTATTATTAATGTCAATGATATGCCTGTAAGATAGTGTTACAGGCATTAATTTTTTTATTATAAAAATGAATGTAGAGCTTAAAGAGAACGGCGGACTTCCCGCCCGAATATTGTGGACACTTGCCATTGTGGCAGGTGTGTCTGTTGCCAACATTTATTACAATCAGCCTCTGCTTAACGTGATAGGGCATGACCTTGGCGTGAGCGAATTCAGTTCCAATCTCATAGCAATGATAACTCAGGTTGGCTATGCCGTCGGACTGCTTTGCATCGTCCCCCTTGGAGATTTGTGCAGGCGTAAGAACATAGTGCTTGTCAACTTCTGTGTTCTTGTGTTTTCGCTTCTTGTCATAGCCTGTTCAGCCAATATATATGTTATATGGGCAGCGTCGTTTCTAACAGGTGTCGGCTCAATGATTCCGCAGATATTCGTGCCCATAGCTTCACAGTTCTCCCGTCCGGAGCATAAGGGGCGCAATGTGGGCATTGTCATTTCGGGTCTGCTTACCGGCATACTTGCCTCGCGTGTTGTCAGTGGTGTGGTAGGCGACTTTCTCGGATGGCGTGCAATGTATTTCATTGCTTCAGGTTTAATGCTTGTCTGCGCCTTTGTCGTAATGAAGGTTTTGCCGGACATACGTCCCACATTCAAGGGCTCTTACGCCAAGCTTATGGCTTCGCTCTTCTCTCTTGTGCGTGATTATCCTGCGTTACGCATCTATTCAGTAAGAGCCGGACTGGCTTTCGGTTCGTTTCTTTCGCTTTGGGCCTGTCTTTCGTTCAAAATGGCTCAGGCGCCGTTTTATGCCGACAGTGATATAGTTGGACTACTCGGCCTTTGCGGAATAGCCGGCGCGCTCACCGCCTCGTCTGTCGGAAAGCATGTCAAGACTGTTGGTGTGCGCCGTTTTAATTTCATCGGTTGTCTACTCATGCTGTTGGCATGGGTATCTGTGCTGTTCTTTGGTGATACTTATGCTGGCATAATAGCAGGCGTTATAATCATCGACATCGGCATGCAGTGCATACAGCTCAGCAATCAGGCTAGTATGTTTGAGGTATGTCCCGGAGCGTCAAACCGTGTCAACACCATATTCATGACAACATACTTTGCAGGAGGCTCTCTCGGCACATTTCTTGCCGGAACGGGTTGGCATACAGCTTCGTGGGCAGGTGTCGTGACAGTCGGAGCATGTCTTACGTTTGCGTCTCTTGCAGTAACGCTGTTTACCCGTCGCTGATTCAGCGGCGGTTTTTGTTTTTTTTATGTTTTTTGCCGGTGTTGATTCAGCTTCTTATGTTTGCCATATATGGAGTCATGATTATTTTTCATGTTGTCATACTGTTTGATTTTTATTTGTCTTTGTGAGTAATGTTCAATCCATATAATAAGATTGTACATTTTTTTATTGCCTTTTTGCATTTTTTTATCCGAAGTTTTGCCGTAATTTTGCTGACGAAAAACATCAGACGTACGCCATTGGTAATCATGGTGTCACCGGTATTGTATTAAAAACAAAATATTATATAGATGAAAACTTACAGACTATTACTGATTTTATGCCTGTTGGGCGGACTGTCTCATACTGCTATGCATGCCCAGAAAACGTGCAAGATAGACCTGTCGGGGCAGTGGACTGTGGCTCTCGACAGTCTTGATCGCGGAATTGCCGGCAACTGGCAGAACCATGAGTTCGGCGACATGATAACCCTGCCGGGCACACTATGTGATGCCGGTTATGGTAAGCCGTGCGCGCAGCAGCCGTTGATGGAAAAACAGACATTTCTTAACCTAAAACGAAAATTTGATTATGTTGGTCCGGCATGGTATCGGCGTACTGTAGATGTGCCTGCCGACTGGAAAAATCATCCCGTTGTGCTTGAACTTGAGCGTGTGCTTTGGCGGTCGGATGTTTGGGTTAACGGACAAAAGGCAGATGGTTATTGCGAAAGCCTTACTACTCCTCACCGTTTTGATGTCGGCCCGTTGCTGCGGCCAGGTCAGACCAATGTTATTGTGGTGCGTGTAGATAACCGCAAACGATATGATACTTCTGAAAATCTGTTGGCGCATGCCTATACCAACGAAACCCAGACTCTTTGGAACGGAATGTTGGGGCGTATGGAACTTGTCGTTCATAATAATGTCAGCATAAAGGAGTTGAGGCTTACGCCTGATGTTGACAAAGGACTGGTAAATGTCAAGGTCTGTCTTGACAGTAACGGCAGGTTGCATGGCGGCAAGCTGATATTCTCTGTTAAAGATCCTTCGGGCAGGAATCTGCCTGAAATGAAAGTCAAGATTAATGGCCCGGTGCTCGACTTCAGCTATCCCATACCTGACGCTGTGTTGTGGGATGAGTTCAGTCCGTCACTCTATCAGGCTACGGCAGCAATCAGCGCAGGCGGTTCACGTGATACTGTCAGCGAGACTTTCGGCATGCGTAAGCTGTCGGGCGACAATGCTCTGCTGCACATCAATGGCCGGAGGATGTTTCTGCGCGGCACGCTCGAGTGCTGCATATTTCCTCTGTTGGGCTATCCTCCTGCTGATGAGGCTTCATGGCATAAAGTGTTCGATACGGCACGAAGCTACGGACTCAATCATCTTCGTTTCCATTCTTGGTGTCCGCCCGAAGCAGCCTTTAATGTTGCCGACAGCATGGGCTTTTATCTCCAGATAGAGTTGCCAGTGTGGTCGCTCTCCATCGGCAGCGAGATGTCTACTCTTGAATATCTCAGTGCAGAGGGCCGCCGCATAATAAGTGAGTATGGCAATCATCCGTCTTTCTGCTTTTTCAGTATGGGCAATGAGTTGCAGAGCGATTTTAAGTCACTTTGTAATCTTATGGCTGATTTACGCAGCGAAGACCATCGACATCTTTACACCACAACTACATTCACGTTTGAAAAAGGACATGGTGTATGGCCTGAGCCGAGTGATGACTATTGGATTTCGCAGTGGACCAAAAAGGGATGGGTGCGCGGACAAGGCGTGTTCGACGAGTCGCCCGTAAACTTTGAGCAAGACTATTCTGCATCGGTCGACAGTCTTCCAGTGCCTATTGTTACTCACGAAATAGGGCAGTACAGCGTATTTCCTAATCTTGACGAAATAGACAAGTATACGGGCAACCTCGTTCCCGTAAACTTTAAAGCCGTTAAGCTCGACCTTGAACGTAAGGGACGCTTGGCATGGGCCCGCCAAAATCTTATGGCTAGTGGACATCTTGCAGCCATATTGTATAAAGAAGAAATAGAGAGGGCACTGAAGACTCCAGGATTCAGCGGATTTCAGCTGCTCGACCTTCACTACTTTCCGGGGCAGGGCACGGCACTTGTCGGACTGCTCGATGCCTTTTGGGACAGCAAGGGGATAATAACTTCCGACGAGTTTCGCCGTTTTTGCTCGCCCGTGGTTCCCCTTGCACGCTTTGCCAAGGCCACATATACTAATGAGGAGACTTTCCGAGCAAGCATAGAGGTTGCCAATTTCGGTCCGTCGGCACTGCTGGGCGTAACGTCTTCGTGGACACTTACCGATGAGCGCGGCAATAGAGTGGCCGGAGGCGAGCTGGCGCGTTGTGATATTGCTCAGGGTAATGGCATTGGCATAGGGCGCATTTCTGTGCCGCTCAATGCTGTGAATAAGGCTTCGAGGCTTACGCTGACCGTTAAACTGGGTGATGATGGTTGTTCAAACTCATGGAATATATGGGTGTATCCGCAGCAGGAAGACGTTTCTGAATATGGCATAATTGTTACGCGCAGTTTCAGCGAGGCACGCCGTCAGCTGGCACGTGGGCGCAAGGTGCTGCTCAATCCGTCGGCGGATGACCTCAACGGACTTGAAGGCAAGTTTGTTCAAGTGTTTTGGAGCCCTGTTCATTTTCCTAATCAGGCAGGCACAATGGGTATATGGTGCGACCCGTCGCATCCGGCCCTTGCCGACTTCCCCACAGAGAATCACAGCAACTGGCAGTGGTGGGATGTGTGCAAAAAGGCAAAGACTCTTGTGCTGGACAGTCTTGATGCCGGTATAGAGCCTATAGTGCGCATGACAGACAATTTCTATAAAAACCGTAATTTGGCTTTGGTATTTGAGGCAAAGGTTGGCAACGGCAAACTGCTGATGTGCAGTTCAGATTTGTTCACCGATATTGATGCCCGTCCGGTTGCGCGCCAGTTGCGCCGCAGTCTGGTGGAATATATGTCGACCGACAAATTTAATCCTTCAGCCGAACTGGCGTTTGACAAAATAGAGAAAGCATTTTATAACGTCAGCCATGCCGTTATGGAGCGCAAGTCGATTTACGACTGATACATGCGGTAGCAGTCCTGCGGTATTGATACCGGCTTTATTGCCGGAAAGTCATGCCGCAGGCATTTATGTAAAACGTTTTTCAAAGCATTGCGATATGCCGCAAATTGCAATGCGAAAGGGCACATATTAGAGCATGATATGTGCCCTTTTGCATTGTAAAAGGTGGCCTTTCGCATTGTGGTTTGTTTGCCGAATTACTGATTTAGGGCTTTTTACCCGGTTAAGGATAAATGCACAAAAATTTTATTAAAAACTCATCACTCGTCACATTGGCGTTTAACCATTTGATTTACAGAATGTTAAGATGTGATGAGTTGATTTGCAGACTCATCACACCATGCGGTTTTTATATAATAATGGGCATCGAAACTGATACTACAGGCCGTTAAAATGCCTAATGTGATGAGCCGTGATGAGTTGAATTTTAACTTATCACATTTTAAATGTCTGTATGTCAGGATGTTAAAGCGCGATGTGACGAGGTGACGAGTTTCTGCGAAAAAATAATTTGATTTTACGCTTATGCTTATTTGGGTAACGTGTCTATTTGAATGGTTCTTTTGCGTGTTGTTGTGTGTGTTTCGTTGGTGCCGTAGATAATTTTGTTGATAGTTAAGACATGGAAAGTTGTATTTTCAGATTAAAAATTTGTTTATTTGCGCAATTATTGCGTATTTTGCAATGAATTTATTATTATGCGCCTTATACTGCTATTTAGGCACGACTTTTGTTGTCTGAATATATGGGCAGATATACTTGTCTGCCGTTGAGGTGCAACAAATTAATTATAAATATTATGACATTATATCCAAAACTGATAATGGATGCCTTGGCCACCGTAACTTATCCGGGAACCAAGAAGAACCTTGTTGAGAGTGAGATGGTGGCAGACAATCTCAGAATTGACGGCATGAAGGTGTCGTTCTCGCTGATATTTCCACGCGACACCGATCCTTTCATGAAGTCGACGCTTAAGGCTGCCGAGGCTGCCATACACTATCATGTAAGCAAGGACGTTGAGGTTACAATCAATGTTGAAACCAAGTCGAAACCACGTCCCGAGGTTGGCAAGATGCTGCCTGGCGTAAAGAATATCATTGCCGTAAGTTCTGGCAAGGGCGGAGTGGGCAAGAGTACTGTTGCCGCCAATCTGGCTATTTCTCTTGCACGTCTGGGCTATAAGGTCGGACTGCTCGACACTGATATCTTCGGTCCGTCAATGCCTAAGATGTTCGGCGTGGAAGACTTCCGTCCGTATGCTGTACACAAAGACGGACGCGACCTTATTGAGCCTGTTGAGAAGTATGGTGTAAAACTGTTGAGCATAGGTTTCTTCGTTAATCCTGACACAGCCACACTGTGGCGCGGAGGCATGGCGTCGAATGCTCTCAAACAGCTTATCGCCGATGCCGACTGGGGCGACCTCGACTATTTCGTGCTTGACACTCCTCCCGGAACAAGCGACATACACCTGACACTGCTTCAGACATTGGCTATAACAGGAGCCGTGATTGTAAGTACGCCTCAGAAGGTTGCCTTGGCCGATGCACGTAAGGGTATCGATATGTACAGAAATGATAAGGTGAATGTGCCTATTCTCGGACTTGTTGAAAACATGGCATGGTTCACTCCGGCCGAATTGCCCGAAAACAAATATTATATCTTCGGTAAGGAGGGATGCAAGAATCTGGCTAAGGAGATGAACGTTCCTTTGCTGGCTCAGATTCCTGTAGTGCAGAGCATTTGTGAGAGTGGTGACGAGGGTAAGCCTTCTGCGCTTAATGTTGACACAATGACAGGTCAGGCATTTATTAATCTTGCAATGGCTGTTGTAACCGTTGTAAACCGCAGAAATGCAGAGCAGGCACCTACAAAGATTGTTGAGGTTAAGAACAGCTGACGCACAGTTCGGCTGAAAGAATAAATAAACGGAAGTTTGCCATGATGTCATGTCCGGCAGACTTCCGTTTTTTGCTAACTTATTTTATTATACACTTGCGTGTCGTTTGGATGTCATTCGTTTCTGTCTTTTTAATCCTTTTCACTGAGGGTTTCAGGCACTTCTGTTTGTTCTTCTTTTAGTTCGGCCCTTCGCTGTTCAATATCCTTTCTGCGTGATTTTATTATTTGGCGTCTGTACAGAAGACATGTTATAAGGAAGTAGACAAATGTCTGAATCCATAATGCCCTGTATTCAGGCAATACATCACCGAGGCGTGCCTCCATGCCGTTCATGCGTATAAATCCGCGTATGCCGAATGTCGAAGGTATCACGCTGGATATCCATTGCCAGAAATCCGGTATGGCGCTTTGTGGCCATGATACTCCGGATATGAACAGGAATGGCAGTGATGTGAACACAACCAGCAGAATGATGTTCTCGCGGTATCTTACGGCACATGATACAATCATTGCAAAGAATATGCACGAAAGAAGATAGGGAAGCATAAAGCAGAATATGTCGCCCGGATGCAGCAGCGACGTGAAGTTGAATAGTCGCGGTACAAGGAGGAGGATGTATGCTGCCATTACGGCATAAATCATGAGATAGCAAAGCGATTTGCCAAGCACAATGCGGAATATTCCGTTATAATGCTTGCTGACAGGCACAAGTTGCTTAAATCTGTTCTTTTCTCTGGCAGTTCCAGCCGACAGGCCTATGCCAAGGAGCAGAGTCTGCTGCAGAATGAGAATGAGCACGGCAGGAATAAGAAAGTTTCCATAGCCTCCTGTTGTGTTGAATATGGGTACTTCATCAAAATCCAGCGGCTTTATTGTTATCTCATTTTCGCGGTCGGTCCAGTTGCCGGCACGTTCTATCTGTATCTCAGAGTTGATGTTTCCCGCAACGGCTGTTGCGGTCTGGTATATAGCCTTGTAGTAAAGCATGAAGCTCATGTCACAGTAGATGCTCACCTGACTTTGCTCCATTCTGTTTATGTTAGTCTGAAAATTCTCAGGAAAATAAAGCACACCCGACGCAGCCTGGCGTCCTATGAGGTCTTTAGCTTCGTCAAGGCTGTTGCAGTGGTATGTTACCTTTGTGTCGGGAGATGCGTCAAATTCTCTTATAAACTGTCTGCTGAGACTGCTGTGCGACATGTCGACGACAGCCACGGGCACCTCACGGGCAACTTCGTTAGTGTAGATCCATGAATATGCAAGCGGATAAAGCAACGGTACGAGAATAAAGAAAATAAGCACACCTTCGTCTTTCCAGGTGGTTTTAATTTCTTCCGCCCAGATGTAGCACATGTCGTGTATGCCTTCGTTTATATGCTGTAGCAGTCCGTTTGCCTTTTTCATCAGATATAATCCTTTTCTTTATTTCTTTTCATTAATAATCGCCATTGCCGATGTGCGGTATCTGTATTATGGCAGATATACATATTCAAGTGCGGCCTTCTTTATTCTGGCTGTTACAAACACCGGCAGCATTATGAAGCAAACCATGGCAGTAAGGTTTATCCATGAGTAAGATATCGGGTAGCCGTTGAATACGTTGAGCTGGTATATCATATAATAATGCCTCAGAGGGAACAGCTGGGCTATGGCCTTGAGTGCCGGCGACATGGCTGAAAGCGGAAAAGCCGTTCCTGACATAGAGAAACTTAACACTGCCCACAGGCTGCAGATGCTCATCGACATTCGCAGCGAAGGCGTGAGTCCGTAAACAAATATACCGAATCCCTGAGCTGACAATACCGCAAGCAGTCCGAGAAGGAATATGGCAGGAAGTCCGCCCGGATGGGGAAAATGTAATATGCCGAACACGTATGCCATATAGCCGTAGAATATGATGAGAAACACTATTGTCTGCGGCAGAAGCTTGCCTGCCAGAGCTACAAAGATGTTGTTTCCGGCTTTGTCCATCCATTCCTTAGATGTGCCGAATTTTTGTTCCGTTCCCAGTGAATAGGCTGTTATCAGGAATATGAACAGCATGAGACATCCGGGAATTATCATCGTGTTAAGGTAAATACTGTAGTTTACCGAAGGGTTGTTTATTGTATGAAGGTCGGTTACGATTGGTTGCAGAAAACTCATAATCTGACTTTCTGTAAGTCCCTTTGCCGAAAGAACGGACGATGCTGCGCCGGCAGAACCAAGCATTGATATGGTTTTAAGGTCACGGAACAGCAACGCGCCGGCTGTAAGTGATACTGAACTGTAGTAAAATGAAATCTTTGGCTGGCGCATTGACATCAGGTCTGATGTAGTGCCTTTAGGGATATAAAGAAAGGCATATATCTCATTGCGCTGAATGGCGTTGCGTGCATCATTCACGTTAGTATAGTGTCCTACAACCTTTGTTGTCTGAAAGGCATCAAGTTTTCTTATTATGTTACGTGTTGTAGAAGTGTTGTCCAAGTCAACCACACCCACGGGCATGTCAGTAGGTTGACCGTTGCTCATAAGTGAAGTGAAGAATATGGTAACGATAACGGGAAATACCAGCATGCAGAACAGATACATCGGATTTTTCTTCAATATACTGCATTCTCTGCATGCCACATTGATGATGTTCTTTAAGCTGAGAGTATTGCCCACGTTTAAGCTTTATCAGTTTTTAATTATTAGCGACATACCAGGTCTGAGTCCGTCGAGTTTTGTTACAGGACGTGCTTTTACCTCGAAAGTCTTTAAATCATATTGTCCGTTGCTTTTAGTAGCTTTCCATACAGCATAGCTGCCTTCGTCCTTGATGTAGTAGACCTTCATTTTCAGGTCTTTGCTGAATGCCGGGCAATATGCGGTGAAGGTGTCACCATTCTTAAGTCCGTTGAGCTGATCTTCACGTACATTGAACGTGCCCCAAAGATCACTCATTATAGATATGCTCATTATTGGAGAACCGGCTCCTACAAGTTCGCCGACTTTAGGATATATGTTGCTTACTTCACCTTCAACCTGTGCTATCTGTACGGTTTCGTGTATATACGAGTTTACTTCCTGCACAGCGCCTTTTGCTCTGTTAACCTGTGCCGCTGCTGCGAGTTTCTCTTCGCGGCGTGCACCGTTTACAGCCATGTCATACTGGCTCTTGGCTGCCTTAGCCTGAGCTTCGAGAGCCTTATAGTTGGCAAAAGCCTCGTCGCGCTTCTGTGCACTCATCACGCCCTCGTCGAACAGACGCTGCACACGCTCATACGATTTCTTTGCAATGTCAAGTCCGGCCTTTGCCTGTTGCCATACTTCAAAGGCTCCGCGTATCTGTTCCTGGCGTGCGCCCTTGTCGGTCATTTCGTTAATGGCTGCTGCCGCGTCTTCAGCGCTTAGAGCCTGTTTCTGTTTTGCCACAACGTCAGGCGCGTCAATTATGGCCAGTGTGTCGCCCACCTTTACGTAGTCGCCTTCCTTGACTCTGAGTTCAAGTATGCGTCCCGGAACCTTGCTGGATACTCTGTATTCAGAAACCTCAACTTCACCCTGTATAGTCTCGGTGGTCTTGCCAAAAGCCACGAAACCGATAACTCCCACAACTATTACAGTTATGGCGAATCCCAGAATTGCAAGTAATATATTGTTATGTTGTGATTTTTTTGTCATAATTCTAATATAATGATTCTCCTAGAACTTTCTTTAAATTGAGTTGTGTTAATTTAACGTCAATCTCTGCGTCAATTTTCTGTGAGCGTGCCTGCAGCCATGCAGTCTGTGCGGCCATTACGTCGCTTACTTCCATAACACCCTCTTTGAAGCCAAGGTTGGCGCATCGCAGATTTTCGTCAGCGCGTTCTGTATTCTTGTTTGCCATGTTGAGCCGTTTGTTTGCTTCGCTCACTTTGAATGAGCTTTGGCTTACCTGCAGTTCAATCTTTTCGCGCGCTTCGTCGAGTTCGAGCATTGCTATTGTCGTTGCGGTCTTGCTGGCCCTTATCTTATATGTGCCTTCAAACCAGTTCCACACGGGTATTCTCATTATAACGCCTATATTCCATACTCCTGAGAATTTCTTTTCAAATCCGTTATATAAGTTCGGGTTTGTTACAAGATATCCTGCAGTCAGTGCCACCTGAGGCAGATATGTGGCTCTTATTATGTTTGTTGTCTGCTTGCTTATGTCAACCGCATTTTGCAGTATTTTCAGTTCCGCCCGGTTCTCTTTGGCCGTTTCTGCATTGCCGCTAGGTGCGATGCTGTTGTCTGTCAAAGCATCTTCGCGGTCTTCATCTTCAAGCTTGATGTCCTTGTTTATAGGCATTCCGCATAGCTGGCACAGCAGCATCTTGGCAAGCGACACACCGTTTTCTACTTGTGTGAGCTGCATTTCTGCCTCGTTGACCTTAACGTCGACTTTCAGTCCGTCAGCCCTTGTAGCCACACCTTCCTTGATCATTTTCTGCACGTCGTCGCTTAACTTTTTCACAAGGTTGAGATAGCTGTTTGCAAG
>OLIX01002770.1_pt1 | contig 12395 bp, 7 predicted proteins | sample 1601331 | NCBI WGS metagenome assembly OLIX01 (sample SAMEA2452120, study PRJEB22498) | human gut metagenome | biome: human feces; feature: human gut; material: feces | place: Australia | collected 2012 | reverse complement strand
AAAAAGCCATTGCACGAGAGTGTGCAGAGTGGATCAGACAGAAGGTCACTTTCAAGTCAAATGTCAGCGATAAATCCATTCAGGGGCAAATCGTAGTTGATAGTGTAGGCTATACGCCTATCAATAACTTCACCACGGTTGAATTAGGCTGCGAAAAGGGCAATGTAATCAGCACCACAATCGTGAAAGATGAGTCCCTTGCCCGCACTCTGCTTGCTGACTTCAACGAGATATGGAATGACAGCAAGGTGCTTCAGGTCGTTACAGACGAAGTGATCGACAGCATTACCGCCGCATATAACGAGAACTCTCCCGATTTCATCTACTTTGTGACGCTCTATAACATCTTCAACGAGTTTTTGGAGGACGTGTCCGAAGATGTTTTGCCCAACGAAGCAACCGGCTTCAAGGAAAGTAAGATTTGGGGGATGCTCTACAACTTCCAAAAAGATGCTGCCCTTGCCATCATAAACAAACTTGAAAAATACAACGGCTGTATCCTTGCGGATAGCGTCGGTCTTGGTAAAACCTTTACCGCACTTGCCGTTATTAAATACTACGAAAACCGAAACAAGTCCGTCCTTGTGCTCTGCCCCAAGAAATTGACAAACAACTGGAACACCTATAAAGACAACTATGTCAATAGCCCCATCGCTGCCGACCGGCTTCGTTACGATGTGCTTTACCATACCGACTTAAACCGCACCCACGGCACATCAAACGGGCTTGATCTCGACAGACTGAATTGGGGCAATTATGACCTTGTGGTAATTGATGAGTCCCACAACTTCCGTAATGGCGGCAAATTAGTCGAGAACCCGGACGAGGACGCCAAGGATAACCGCTATGTTACCTTGATGAAGAAGGTTATCAGAGCCGGAGTAAAGACGAAAGTCCTAATGCTTTCTGCAACGCCGGTCAACAATCGCTTCAATGATCTGAAAAATCAGCTTGCCCTTGCGTATGAAGGGCATACGGATTACATAGACGAAAAGCTCAATACTACCCGTTCCATCGACGAAATTTTCAGGAACGCACAGCGGGCGTTCAACACTTGGAGCAAATGGGAGCCGTGCGACCGCACGACTGAAAACCTGCTCAAAATGCTGGATTTTGATTTCTTTGAAGTGCTGGACAGCGTGACCATCGCCCGTTCAAGAAAGCACATTCAGAAGTATTATGATATGGCGGACATCGGCACCTTCCCAACAAGGCTAAAGCCGATTTCGCTTCGTCCGCATCTTACTGATTTGAAGGAAGCCATCAGCTACAACGAGATTTTTGAGCAGCTTATGCTCCTGACACTGACAATCTATACGCCGACGCACTACATTCTGCCAAGTAAGATGGAGAAGTATGCCGAGCTGTACGGAGATAACAGGGTCAATGTCGGCTTTACGCAGGCGAACCGTGAGCAGGGTATCCGTCGCCTGACCGCCATCAACCTGATGAAGCGTATGGAAAGTTCCGTCTATTCGTTCAATCTGACGCTGACCCGCATCAAGGATTTGATAAACAGCACGATAGAAACGATTGACCGCTTTGACAAGCACTCCGGCACAACCCTCGACCTGACGGATATTTCCGATATGGACGAGTTTGACGTCGAAGATCAGAACTCGGACGAGCTGTTCTCTTTCGGACGGAAAGTCAAAATTGACCTTGCCGATATGGACTATGTGTCGTGGCGGGACAGCCTGAAAAAGGACGCCGAGGTGCTTGAACTGCTGACCTTGCTGGTCGGAGATATTACACCGGAGCACGACTCAAAGCTGCAAGAGCTTTTTCGGGTGATTGATAACAAGATCACTCACCCCATCAATGAGGGCAATAAAAAGCTGATCATCTTCACCGCTTTTGCGGATACCGCCGGTTATCTCTACGATAATGTCAGTCGCTATGTCAAGGATAGGTATGGACTAAACACTGCAATGGTATCTGGCTCTGTGGAAGGACGGACAACCTGTCCGAAGCTCCGTGCCGACCTGAACACGGTGCTGACCTGCTTCTCGCCTATCTCGAAGGACAAGGAGCTGCTGATGCCGGGTGATAAGACGGAAATCGATGTGCTGATCGCCACCGACTGTATTTCCGAAGGTCAGAACTTGCAGGACTGCGACTACCTCATCAACTACGACATTCACTGGAATCCCGTTCGCATCATTCAGCGATTCGGGCGTATCGACCGTATCGGAAGCCGCAACAAGGTCATTCAACTTGTGAACTTCTGGCCTGATGTGACCCTTGATGATTACATCAATCTGAAAGCCAAAGTTGAAACCCGTATGAAAATTGTGGATATGACCGCTACGGGCGATGATAATCTGCTCAGTGACGAGGAAAAGACAGACCTTGAGTACCGAAAGGCGCAGCTCAAGCGCTTGCAGGATGAAGTTGTAGACATTGAGGATATGACAACGGGCATCTCCATTATGGACTTGGGTTTAAACGAGTTCCGGCTCGACCTGCTTGACTACATAAAGCACCACCCTGACATAGACAAAACACCTTTCGGTTTGCACTCGGTTGTTCCTGCAAGTGAGGATACGCCTGCCGGTGTGATCTATGTCCTGAAAAATCGTTCCAACAGCGTGAACATCGATAATCAGAACCGACTGCACCCCTTCTACATGGTGTATATCGGCAATGACGGAGAGGTCATCTGCGACCACCTTTCCCCGAAGCAGATGCTTGATAAAATGCGTTTCCTCTGCAAAGGAAAGACAGAGCCGATTCCCGAAGCCTACAAGCCATTTAACAAAGAAACCCGTGACGGCAGAAATATGTCACAGCTTTCCAAGCTGCTTGGCGATGCCATTGCTTCCATCATTGAGGTAAAGGACGAGAGTGACATTGACAGCTTCTTAGGCGGTGGTCAGGTGAGCTTCCTGTCAAACGAGATCAAAGGACTGGACGACTTTGAACTGATATGCTTCTTGGTCGTGCGATGAGGTGATAGTATGCTCGGACTTCCGAAGTCAACTGAAATGAGCAAGCAGCTTCCGAAGAAGGCTGTCTATGCGAAGTTCCAAATGAACACGGCGGCAAAGGAGAAAATCGACGCCGATATATCGAGGATCACCATTGTCAACGAGATCACACCGGCGAAAATCAACATTCCTGCCGGAGAGGAAGTCGGGAGTTTCTTTGTCCTGCTTGTGGCGCTGAAAAAGAAAGACTTTGATGAGAAAACGGTTGCCACGCTGTCAAAGCTCATTCCGCAGAACATCCTGTTTGTACTCGAATTTGAGGGGCAAAGCAAGCTGGCAATCTATCACACCAAGCTGATGCAGACGGATTGGAAGCCCACCGAAAGCTGTACCATTGAACTGCGTGGCTTGAACCTCGACAAAGTATGGGAAAACATTGTGGTGGACATCGGCGGCGTGAGCATCGCAGACGGCAATACCCTTGATGAGCAGATAGCAGCCGATGAGCGCCGACAGAAAATTGAAAAAGAGATCGCCAAGCTGGAAAAGCAGGCACGGGCAGAAAAACAGCCGAAAAAGAAGTTTGAGCTTGTGCAGCAGATTAGAGCATTACAAAAACAACTTGATGTGCTATAAAGGAGGCTTTACAATGAATAACTTCCAAAGACTTTCTGTTGAATATGATGGCATATATGGAACGATAGGCAATTACACAAGTGATGCCAATCTGATGAATTACCTATTCAAATTGAAAGAAGCCATTTCTGATGCGGATTACGACACGATAATGTACACGCTTTCCGGCATTGACAAATGGTATGATGAAAACATCGGAGCTATTTCATCGAACGGATATGTATGTAACCTTGCATCACACCAGAAAAATATGCGGTTAATTAAGGAAATTCTATCCGGCTTGAAGGAGGATGAGTGTGTTTCAACCACACCGGCAGGCATTGATACCATTAAAACAGATCCCGTTATTTTTATTAGCCATAAATCCGACGATAAAAAATACGGAGATGCACTTGAACGCTTTATAACAGGATTAGGAGTAAAAGACAACCAATTGGTTTATACATCTCATCCTCTTCATAAAATTCCGCTTGATGCATCTATCTATGAATATCTGCGTTCACACATTAACAGTACTCTTTTTATGATAATTCTGTGGTCGGATAAGTATTTGGAGAGCTCTGCGTGTCTAAACGAAATGGGAGCCGCTTGGGTTACACAGACCGACTATACTAATATTTATGTGCCTTCCTTTTCCTTTGGAAACCCAAAGTACCACGAATGTGCAGTAGATACAAAGAAAATGGGAGCTGTTTTAAACGGCGATGAACATTGCAAGGCAAATATGATAGAGCTTAAAAACAAGATTGAGGAACTGTTTAATCTGAAAAATGATGAGGCCAAAGTGACATTTTTGTTGGATGGATTCATTGATGAAATCAAGGAGGATAAACCCAATGGATAAACTGAGAATGCAGACAGCGAACAAAGCTGATGAAAATTTCAGAAAGCTGGCGGCGATGTTTCCCAACGCCGTGACAGAAGCGATCAACGAAAACGGCGAGGTCGTCCGGGCAATCGACAAGGATGTGCTGTTGCAGGAGATTGCCTGCACCGTGGTGGACGGCAATGAGGAGCGCTATCAGTTCACTTGGCCGGACAAGAAGAAGTCCGTTCTTCTTGCCAATGCCCCGATCAATAAGACGCTGCGCCCTGTTCGCGATAATGAAACAGTTCCCACCGGGGCAGATAGTGAGGGAAAACCTTATTGCAGCACTGGCAGCATGAACTTTGATACCACCGAAAACCTCTATATCGAGGGCGACAACCTCGAAGTGTTGAAGCTCTTGCAGGAAACCTATCTCGGCAAAATCAAGATGATCTACATTGATCCTCCGTACAACACCGGCAACGACTTTGTGTATGAAGATGACTTTGCCCAGAGCACAGATGAGTACCTTGCTAACAGCGGGCAGTACGACGAGGACGGCAATCGCATGGCGCAGAACACCGAGAGCAATGGCCGTTTTCATACGGACTGGCTTAATATGATTTATCCTCGTTTGAAACTGGCAAAGGATTTGCTGACTGATGACGGTGTAATATTTATCAGTATTGATGACAATGAGCAGGAAAACCTCAAAAAATGTTGCGATGAAGTGTTTGGCGGGCAAAATTTCGTAGCGCAGTTGGTATGGGAAAGAGCATACGCACCAAAAAACGATGCCCGTTTTATTTCTAATAGTCACGATTATGTGCTGATGTATGCCAGAAATCTCGACGGCTTTGTTATCGGTCGTCTGCCGCGTACAGAAGAAGCTAATGCACGCTATCAGAACCCCGATAACGATCCAAGAGGAGTTTGGAAACCGAGTGACTTATCGGTAAAAACATATAATGCAGCTTGTGATTATCCTATTACAACGCCCTCCGGGCGTGTAATAGAGCCTCCAGCAGGTCGCTGCTGGAGGCTCTCCAAAAATGCATTTTTGGAGAGACTCCAAGATAATAGAATATATTTTGGAGCAGATGGTAACAGCGTCCCTTGTATGAAGAGATTCCTTACAGAACTGAAGTATGATGGAATGGCTCCCACTTCCATTATGTTCTACAAAGATGTCGGGCATAGTCAGGAAGGTGCAAAAGAAGTAACAAAGCTTCTCAATGCCGGTGTATTTGACGGTCCCAAACCTGTAAGACTCTTAACCCGCCTTCTGACATTAGCAAACCTCAAAGATGATTCTCTTGTATTGGATTTCTTTTCTGGCTCAGCAACTACTGCTCATGCAATTATGCAGATGAACGCTGACAAAGGAAGCCATATAAAATATGTTATGGTACAACTGCCTGAAGTCTGTGACGGAAAGGGCACAGCATATAAAGCAGGCTACAAAACCATCTGCGAAATTGGCAAGGAACGCATCCGCCGTGCAGGTAGAAAAATCAAAGAAGACAGTCCTTTGACAACGCAAGACCTTGATACTGGTTTCCGTGTCCTCAAGTGCGATACCTCCAATATGAAAGAGGTCTACTATAACCCTGCGGAGTATGAAGTCAGCCTGTTCTCCCGCCTTGAGGACAACATCAAAGAGGACAGAACGCCGGAGGATCTGCTGTTCCAAGTAATGCTGGATTTGGGCGTGCTGCTCTCCGGCAAAATCGAGGAAACCACCATTGCCGGCAAGAAGGTATTCAATGTGGAGGACAACTATCTGATTGCCTGCTTTGACAGCGATGTGACCGAGGATACCATCACAGCCATTGCCAAGCAGAAGCCCTACTATTTCGTAATGCGTGACAGCTCTATGGCAAACGACAGCGTGGCAACCAACTTTGATCAGATATTCGCCACCTACAGCCCCGACACCGTAAGGAAGGTGCTGTAATGGCAGAATGGTTTGAAAATCTGGTAAATAAGGATTATTTGCAGGACAATCTGACGTTTGCATCTCTGTTTATTGCACTTTATGAGAATATGACGGACTATGTTGTGTCGAGTGTCAGAGATTTCCTCTGTGATATTGGCATAAGAGACGGCAAAATGTTCTGCGAGGAAACCGACGAGTATCGCAGAGAGATTCGGAAACGTGTGGTGGATGACAAAGGAAATCGGGATACCACAAAAGCATCGTTTCTTTGGCTGATCGATCACGGAGCGATTACCTCTGCTGACTTTGATAGATTTCTACAGATAAAACAAGTCCGCAATAAGTATGCACACAAACTGTCCGAGGTTATTACGACAGGAATCGCCGAAAGCGAAGTCGCCTTACTGTTTGATATGCATTCCCTGTACCGTAAGATTTCGGGATGGTTTTTTGTCGAAATTGAAGCGCCAATCATCGGCTATGATGTGCCACCAGATGCTGATGTTAGCAATATCCAAAGTGGCGCCAATGTTATGTTTAGTATTATGCTGGATGTGCTTTACAACGGGAAATCGGAGGAATACCAGTCCATAATATCCTCCATAAAGGGCGGTGAAAAGCATGAAGTTTAATTTCAAAATACAACAATACCAAACTGATGCGGTTGATGCCGTTGTGCGTGTCTTTCAGGGGCAGGGCTTTCACGATAAGATCAGCTATATCCGTGACCGGGGCAAGGTCAAAGTGGAGCCGTATCAGATGACCCTCGGTATGTCCGATGAGGAGCTTGAAATCGTCGATCCGCTGAACGATACCGGTTATAAAAATGAAGCGGTAGAGCTTTCTGATGAGCAGCTTCTGCACAACATTCAGGCCTTGCAGAGTCAGAACAATATTAAGCTCTCTGCTTCCCTTGTCAAAGATTTGGGGCGTTGCAGCCTTGATATTGAAATGGAAACCGGCACGGGCAAAACCTATGTCTATATCAAGACGATGTTCGAGCTGAACAAGAAGTACGGCTGGAGCAAGTTTATTGTGGTCGTTCCCTCCATTGCGATCCGTGAGGGCGTAAAGAAGTCCTTCGAAATCACCGCAGACCACTTTATGGAGTACTATGGCAAGAAGGCTCGCTTCTTCATCTACAACAGCTCCAACCTGAACCAGCTGGATAACTTTTCGAGCAGCTCCGGTATCAATGTAATGATCATCAACACGCAGGCGTTTGCCTCCTCGCTGAAAGAGGACGGTAAGAGCAAAGAAGCCCGTATCATCTACTCCAAACGGGATGAATTTGGCTCCCGCCGCCCAATCGATGTTATCAAGGCAAACCGTCCGATCATTATTTTGGACGAGCCACAGAAAATGGGCGGCGATGTGACGCAGAAGGCGCTGAAAAACTTCAATCCGCTGTTCTCACTCAACTACTCAGCTACCCACGCCAAGCATCACAACCTCGTCTATGTGCTGGATGCGCTGGACGCCTTCAACAAGCGGTTGGTCAAGAAAATCGAGGTCAAGGGCTTTGAGGTCAAGAACTTCCGTGGCACGGACAGCTACCTCTACCTTGAGCAGATCATTCTTTCCAGCAAGAAGCCGCCGATGGCAAAAATCGAGCTGGAGATTGGCTATAACAAGTCCATCAACCGGGAAACCCGTATTCTCAGCGTTGGTGATGACCTTTACTTCGTTTCGCAGGAAATGGAGCAGTACAAGGGCTACACCATCTCCGAAATTGACCCGCTGCGTGGCACCGTGACTTTTACCAACGGCGAAGTCATCAAAGCCGGTGATGTGGTGGGCGATGTGTCCGAAAAGGATATGCGCCGCATTCAGATTCGTGAAACCATCCTCTCCCACTTTGAAAAGGAGGAAAAGCTCTTTAATATGGGCATCAAGTGCCTGTCCCTGTTCTTTATTGACGAAGTGGCAAAGTACCGCCAGTACGACGAAAACGGCGACGAGGTGCTTGGCGAATACGGCGTGATGTTTGAGCAGGAGTATCTTGCCATTCTGAACGAGTACATTACGATGTTTGACACGCCGTATCAGAAATATCTCAAATCCACTTGCAGCGATGTGAGCCGGGTACATAAAGGCTATTTCAGCATCGATAAGAAAACCGGGCGCAGCGTGGACAGCCAGCTCAAGCGTGGCAGCGAGTTCTCCGACGATATTTCCGCCTATGATCTGATCCTGAAAAACAAGGAACGACTGCTTTCCTTTGACGAGCCAACACGGTTTATTTTCTCCCACTCTGCACTGCGTGAAGGATGGGATAACCCGAATGTGTTCCAAATCTGCACTCTGAAGCACTCCGACAGCAACACGGCGAAGCGGCAGGAAGTCGGTCGTGGTCTGCGTCTTTGTGTCAATCAGGACGGCAACCGTATGGATGCGCAGAGCTGCGGCGACAGCGTTCACGAGATCAACACGCTGACGGTGGTCGCCAGCGAAAGCTACAAGACCTTTGTAGCAGACTTGCAGTCGGATATTAAGACCGTGCTTTATGACAGACCCACGGTTGCTACAAGCGAATACTTCAAGGGCAAATATGTCAAGTTGGACGATGTGCCGACGCTTATTGACGATGAAAAAGCCAATGCTATCGAGTTCTATCTCATTCAGAACGGCTATGTGGATATGAAGCGCAAGGTGACAGACAAGTACCGTCAGGATATTAAGAACGGAACCGTTGCAAAGCTGCCGGAGGAATTGGGGCCGATTGCAGACGGTATCCACACGCTCATTCAGGCGGTCTATGATGATAGTGTCCTCAAGGATATGTTCTCCGACGGTCACGAAACCAAGGTTAAAGATAACCCGCTTAACGAGAACTTTGCCAAGAAAGAGTTTCAGGCATTGTGGCGTGAGATCAACCATAAGTACGCTTATACCGTTGATTTTGACAGCGCCGAGCTGATCCGCAAGGCTATCGCTCATATTGACGAAAAGCTCTTTGTTTCCGAGCTGCAATACACGACCACCATCGGGCGGCAGAAAACAGAGATGAACGAGTATGAGATTGAGCGTGGAGCATCCTTCACCGGTGAAAAGACACGGACAAAGACGCTCAAACACGCTGAAACCAGTCAGATCAAGTACGATCTCATCGGAAAAATTGCAGAGGGCACCGTTCTGACACGGCGCACGGTTTCTGCTATCCTGCAAGGCATCCGTGTGGACAAGCTCTATATGTTCAAGAACAACCCGGAGGAGTTCATCACAAAGGTCATCCGGCTCATCAACGAACAGAAAGCCACGATGATCGTGGAGCATATTTCCTACGACACCATTGAGGGCGAATATGACAGCTCTATCTTTACGGCTGAAAAGGCAACACAGAGCTTTGATAAGGCATTTCTTGCAAAGAAAGCCATTCAGGACTGTGTGTTCACGGATGGATCGGCGGACAAGAGCATTGAGAGAAAATTTGCTGAAGATTTGGATGCGGCAGACGAGGTGTGCGTCTACGCCAAGCTGCCGAGAACCTTTCAAATCCCCACGCCGGTGGGCAACTATTCGCCGGACTGGGCAATTGCTTTCTATGAAGGTACGGTTAAGCACATTTTCTTCATAGCTGAAACGAAAGGCACAATGGAAAGTCTTGAGTTGCGTCCCATTGAGCAGGCGAAAATCTCTTGTGCAAAGAAGCTGTTTAACGAGATGTCCACAAGCAATGTGGTGTACCACGATGTAGACAATTACCAAAGTTTGCTAAATATTATGAATTCTATTTGAATACATGGGTCGGTCAGGGGACACCCTGATAAATACCGTTTTTTCAAGAATAGGAGTAAAAACGGTCTGCCTGCTAAAATAACGCATTGCAAAATTGAATACCAAAAAATGCAGAGGCGCAGCTTTTGGAGTGATCTGTTGGCTGCGTCTTTATTGCGCTTTGAAAAATATTTTAAGCCATTTGCAAAAAGCCCCTGCCCCAAAAGCACTCCTTATCTAGAGTAGCTGAGGAAAAATTTTTAATGAGAGAAAATATTTACGACCTCATTATTTTCTGGGCTATATTGATATCCCGAAAGCGCCGCTGACGGAGTATTATGTTACAGGAATTGCTGTGGAGTACATCCCGACATAAAAAGAGCAGGCCAGTCTTGCTCAAAAAAGAAGCACAAAACGAGTGTTCATAACTCAAATCTGTTATGAACACTCGTTCTGCGATGTTAGCACCAAACGGTGCGTAAATGCAGGGTGTTTGCACCAAAAGTTACTGCAAAATAATCTTATACTTTTGACGCAGACCAGCACATCTATTAGAGGCAATAATTCCATCATGTTGAAGACGTCCTGCTACCACGCCGGGGTGAATACCAATACTTCTAGCAAAGGCGACTATTTGAGCATCTGATGTGTATTTATTAGGTGCAAATCTACGGTAATCCTTTGACGGGATCAAATAGTTCTGCGCAAAATCGTCTGCCTCTGTCTCCAATCTAGCATCCATAACGCGCATTTCCTGAGAACTTGCACTAACAAAAACCGTCTTTGTTTTTTGTTGCAATACATGCTTGATCTCATGGAATAACGAGAACCAAAACGTGTCCGCGTAGGCGCGCCGATCATTCATTGCTAATACAACACGATCCTGTGCAATCCATTTTACAACTCCATTAATTCCAGAATTTTTAAGATGCGGGAGTAGCACGAAAGCTATACCGCACTCTGCAAATATGCTGCGCAGTCTTGGAAGGAACACATCCGGATCTTGTACAGTCATGCTTCTTATCTCTGGCAAATAAGATTTTAGTTTTTCTGCGCTAAACGGCTCAGTTTTAACTTGTTTTGCGAAATTAATAGCTGTTTGTAGCCACGCTTGTGCGTTCACGATATTCTTTTCTTCAATGTTACTAATACCCGTTCTGAAATTTGCCAAAAAGTCAGGTTGCGCTAAAATTCTAAGATCTGAAACAACTAAGTACCGACAAAGGTTTGTTATTTTTTCAGATACAGATCGTGTCGCGGGAAGTTTTGCGACTTTTTCGAAGAAAGAATAGTCAATCATCGAAACGACTACTGCTTGCTCGTCCAGTTCCTTTTGACGTTCAATTTCGATGACTTTTTCCTCGAATGCGGTTTGCAAATTCAACCAAAAATCAACACTGCTTCCAAGCATTGCAGATAGTTTTTTTGCAAGGTCATTTGATAGATTAATTTGACCACTTATCAATTTACTAAGTGTTTTTCCTGTCGTTCCCAACCGTGTTGCAAATTCATCTTGAGTAATCCCCATATCCTCAACGATTTCAGCAACGTAATATCCCGGATGGAACGCCATAATGTCACTATAATTTATAATGTTACTCATAATGGTTCGATACCTCCGTAACCAACACCACTTTTATTTTCTTGCACTGAGCTATAATGTCGCCACTCGTAATGGTATTGCCGTCGTCGTCACACGGAATCAATGCAACTCGGTATCCCGTATTCCCTAAGTATATGCTCCACTCGTGTTTGCGGTCGCCTTTCAGGGGATGAAAATGAAAAGGCGGGTAACTCGCAATATCTTGTAGCGATGTTGCTGCTTTGAATGCGTTTTCTGCAGCTTGCAGTTTTGTCTTCACCTGCTCAGGATATCTCCATTTGCTTTTGTACTTTGATGAAAACTGCTGCTCTGCAGTTTTGTTTTTATACAGAATTTCCATTCAAAAAACAGATCGCCTCTTTTCGTTACCTTTTCGGTAATGAAATTATAGCATCTTTTTTATGATTTGTAAATGGGTTTTTGAAAATTCCTATGTCATACCAGTATGTTTATCTTTATAATACAGTATGATGTGTACCATAAAACGGACATATCCGTTGTTACCGGCATCTGCGAATTACTTTATTATACCATCGACAATGCGCAATTCTTGCCGGTATTTGTCACTTACAGATATTTCTGCTCCAGTGTACCTCCGATCCGCAGATGGATCTCCAGCCGATCATCGTACACCACGATTCTGTCGGTGAGCTGGCGTAGCACCACCGCGTCTGTGGTGTCCATCTTTTCTCCGCTGTGGACATGCTCTCTGAATGCGTCCATCCAGTATTTCACATTATATAATTTTACCGCTCGTATGTC
>OLIX01002755.1_pt1 | contig 12441 bp, 15 predicted proteins | sample 1601331 | NCBI WGS metagenome assembly OLIX01 (sample SAMEA2452120, study PRJEB22498) | human gut metagenome | biome: human feces; feature: human gut; material: feces | place: Australia | collected 2012 | reverse complement strand
TAACTTTTCTACTTGTATTATTATATAAGTGTTATATAATTTATAGTAGATAAGACAGAAAGAAGATATTTAAGCTTACGGGTCTTATCAATTAGAGGTTTACAAAATGACAGATTTAGAAAAGGCAGTAGAAAACATTGAGAGGCTTGCTGACATTGGTCATAAACTTGTATCGATCAGAAGCCGTCAAGAATTTAACTCAAGAGATTACAACGCTTTAACGGAAGTAATAGACGAAGTAATTGAATTGATTAAAGTATTATAAAAAAAGTATTTAGTGGGGTAGTAAAATGGAAAATATTAGAATTGAAGTTGTAGTCGGTAGCTGGCTAGCTTATAACGAAGCCAACGAAAGAGCGTTCGGCAGTAATTGGCTAAATTTAGAAGATTTTGAAACATTAGAAGATCTAATCGAAGAATTAAAAAACGAGGGCTTTACAGACGAAGAACTTGAAGAAACTTTTATACAAGATATAGACTGCGAAATTGTTTTTGAAAATTGCGACTATATCAGTGTTGAAAGATTGCGGGAAATTTGGGAAATATTAAATAGCGTATCAGATAGCGACTTAGTAATAGCATTGAGTGAAATTTTCACTTTAAGCGAATTATTAAACATAATCGAAAATGAAAGCATTGAAGATTATTACTTGAGCGGAAGCGAAACGGCTAGCGATTACGCGGAAGAAATAGTAGAAGATTGCTACAACTTGGACAATATGGGCAATTTGAAATACTATATTGATTATGAGGCAATTGGGCACGATATGATGATCAACGGCGAAATTTACGAGACAAGTAAAGGGGTTGTAGTTCATGCATAAGATAAAATTAAGCGATATATTGTTAGCGGTTGGGTACATTCTAACCGCTTTATTAGGTTTATTTATTATCGTTTTAGGTGCGTTATTAACGTTTAATATAATTTAAAGGAGTTTACAAAATGAAAACAAATAAAAAAACAATTGCAATAAAGTATCAAATATCAAGAGTTCGTTATTATGACTGGCAATTTTTGAATTGTTTTAATGGTCATCTATGGGAATATTTAGAAAAAAAATATAAACAGCCAGCAGATAAAATATATAAATTTTTATCTTATTGTAGGTTTGAGGATTTTTTAAGCTTTGGAACCATAAATATAAAATTTTTAAAAAGGCTTTGCAATACAAAATATTATATGCGTGTTTATTTAAAATATCGTATTTATATTTTAGGTGCTTTAAAAGTTTTAGAAGATTAAAAAGTCAAGCCCGTTTTTTTGCGGGCTCGCAAAATTTAGAAAGGATTTAAAAAAATGTATAAACCAGAAAACAAAAAATTTATATCATTGTATATCAATAAAGAAGTTTATAAAAAAATTGAACATTACGCAAAAGTGCAGGATCGCTCAAAAGCTTATATTATTAATCAGCTTTTAATTGGTGCGATTGATAAAATAGAGGGGGGCACATCATGGCACGATTAAAAACTAAAACATTTCAAAGAAGATTAAGAGCTTTAAAAAGTGAGCGTATAAGTAAGGGCGAGGCTTTAAGGGTTTTGCGATATGCCAGGCAGTCGCTAGAGATTGAAAAGCAAATTCGCAATTTATACGGGCGAGGTTTAAAAACTGGGTTTTCAATAGGTTATCTCGGCGAGGCGGATTTATTCGAGCTTGAATTAAGCTTTAGAAGTGGGACATTTTCAAAAAGCGATTTAGACTTAATAAAACTACTTTCCCCCGTCGTCCTCAACCGCTCCCAAGCCACAAGCCGTATTGTTAGCATTTACACCGAAGATTATTTAGAAAATGTTTACGGCGAACACTGGCGACGCTATAAAAGAGCTAGACAATTTATGATTGAATTTAGCACTCTATCAGATAGCGAGAAGATAGCTTTTTTTAATTCAAAATGGGGGTCTAAAAGATATTCAACCCCAATCCCTACTTCCCCTAATCGTTATTATGATTATATGTATAAAAACGACGAGCGAGAAGACTGGATAGTCGAGGGGTTAAGAGACTTTAAACGAGATAACGGGCTAGTTTGATATGCAAATAATGAAGTTTATGTTAAAAACCCCTAACGATTTTATTTTTTGCTTGAACGAAAAAGAAGAGCGGACATTTTATCCACTACCCACTTTCGCTATTAATTCAAAAGGGGTTTATATTTCAAAAAATCTAAATTTATACAAATTCTTAATTTTGGATATGCTTTTTAAAAATGGATTTAAAAATATATCCAGCGAAGACAAGCTAGAAAATAACACCTTTCAAATTGTTGATAATGATAAACAAGTTATTTTTATCCGCTGGCAATACAAAAGCAAAAAAACAATTTTGCAATCGTTTACTGCAATGTATCCATTTTTAAAGCTCATAACACCTATGCAAGAGTTTAATTGCTCTGAAGAGAGAGCTATTTTAAAAACAATTAAAATCGGCGAAAGTCTAGGGATTAATTCTATTACAATGGCAACTTCTATCAGAAAAATTTATATGTTTAAATTTCATGGAGCAAAAGAGATCTTCGGCAAACGCTGGAACACAAAAGAGTTGAGCAACGAAGATTACGAGAAAATTTATAAAACACAAAAAGCTGGCTTGTTTTACATGAATGAAAATTATCAAAATAAAATAGTCAAAAATTTAGATTATTTTGACAAAAATTCAGCTTATCCCTTTATTGCTTTAAATTATCCGCTCCCATGCGAAAACCCTATTCATTTAAAATACGAAGAATTAAATCAAAATGGTATGTATGGCATATCGACAGTTTTTTTGACGGCCAAAGTTAAGAAAAATCACATTTCTATATTGTGGGACATACAAAAAAAGAAATTTGTGAACGAAGTGAAAAAACAAATATTTCAATTATGGGATTTTGAAATTGAATATATCAAAAAGAATTATGACATTGAAGACTTTTCAATTTTAGATACTCTCGGATTTAAAAAACGATACGGGCTATTAAATGAAGTTATTGAAGAGTTTGAAAAAATCAAAGAAAATACAAAAAGTCCAACAACCAGGAACATTGTAAAATTTGCCTCCAACACTTTTTTAGGAAGTTTCGCAACTAAAAAAATTAGAACACAAAGAATTTACAATAATGATATGACCTTTGAAATTAAAACGACTACAAGCGACCAATTTTATCCAGCGATTTTTTCTTACATAGTTTCTCAAAATAATATTAATCTAGCTAACATTTTAAACGTTATAGGACTAGAAAAAATAATCTATGTTGACACTGACGGGTTTTTTTCTTTGCACAATTCTCTTTTTCGTTCAACTCTTCCAGTGTCTCAAAATAAATATGGTTATTTTAAATATGAGAAAATAAGTGAGTTTGCTTGTCGCAATCCTCGAGTTTATGGCTACATTACAAATAATGGCGAAGTTATTAACAAAATTGCAGGTTATAAACCTAATGATCCTTTTTTACCTGCCGACTTTACTAAAGAAATGAAAGTTAAAACTCAAGTTTATTCTTTCGAGGGACTTTATCCAATAAAGATAGAAAAAACATTGACATATTAATATAATAAAGTCATGAGAACTTTATTAAAAACTTTTAAATGTGGCGACTTGCTCCCTAGTGATTTTAATAATTTTGAGACCGATATTTTAGTAAACTATAATCAAGTCTATGAAAAATTATATCCTTTAGACACTAACACAGCTGAATTAATTTACACGATTGTTAGAGACACTTTTTGCGAAGCTCAAGTAAAATATACAATGAGCGAAGCATTTTATAAAACTTTCACAAGAAGACTTTATAATATCACTCCTAAATATAAATTCTTATGGGAAAAACTAAACGAGCTTTACAAGTTAGATAGCGAAGCTTTAACGAGCGATAATGAAAACGCAACAAGCGAAGAAACTGGAACAGAAAATAAAACTGATAATTTAACAGAAAGCGGAACTATCAAAGACGAGGGGACAAGCTCAAAAGAGAGCACAAAAGAGGGAACAAAAGACACGTCAAACACAGGCACAATCAAAGACGAGGGGACAAAAAATAGTACAACGACCATTGACGGAACTAAAACAACAAAAGACACGGGAACAATCGAAGATAGCGAAAACTCAACTGAAAAATCTGAACTTGCTAATATTCCTGCTCAAGTTGGGTTAGCAATGGTTGACGACTATAAAAACGCTCAAAGCGATTTAACGAAAACAAGAGAAAACACCCGCACGCTTAACACAATAAAAGCAGAAGACAACAACGAAACTCAAACTGAAAACGGAAGCGACGACAACACAAGAACGCTTGATACTAAAGAAGCTGAAACTAATAACGAAACAGCAAACGAAAGCGGAACAAAAAATAATACCCGTACACTCGACACTTCTAAAGAAAGAACTATCAAAGGCGATAATAATTTAAACAAGACAAACTCAAAAACTACTAAAGCTAATTTGTTTGATAGATATCAAAAATTGCTAGCTATAAATGATATGCACTTTAAGGCAATCAAAGATTATTTCGCTGATATGTTTATGAGTTTAGACAATAGTTATTTTGTTTACGAAGATTATCTCGCATAATGAGGAGCGTTTAAAATGAATAATGAATTTGAAAAATTTGAACAATGCGACAGTCAATCAGAAAGAGTAATGAAACTGACAAAAAATGTTCAAATATTAATAGAAATGATACAGCAGTTTCAAATTACTAATGTTAAGTCTATAACTCAAGGCGACGACGGGGACATTTTAATTGAAACATACGACAATGAAGTTATTAATTTAACGGAGGTAAAATAATATGGCTGAAATTATTGCTAAAACGAAAGCATGGATTAACCAGCAACACGAAGATATTGAAAAATCAATACCAACAGAATTAATCGTTCAAGACGAGAAGCTTTATCTTGGACACGATGGAGCAGTTTTAGAAGGTCAAGAGGGGCAACCTTTATTACAAGGACCTAAAGGACCACAAGGCGATCCAGGTCCACAAGGCGACCCAGGACCACAAGGCGACCAAGGTCCACAAGGCGATCCAGGTATTACACCTAATATTAGTGCTAGTGCAACAGTCAATAATGCTGTTGGTACTCCTGCGGTAAATGTTGTAAAAGGCGGAACAGCCGAAGCCCCAACATTTACTTTTAACTTTACTAATTTAAAAGGTCAAAAAGGCGACGACGGAGCACCAGGAAGCCAAGGACCACAAGGCGACCCAGGACCAGCAGGAAGCGACGGAGCACAAGGGCCACAAGGTCCAGTCGGTCCAACACCAGTTATTACTGCAACCGCTAGGGTAAATAATTCCGTTGGGACACCTAGTGTTCAAGTTGTAAAAGGTGGCACGGACGAGAACCCAACTTTCGCTTTTAATTTCTCAAACTTAAAAGGTGCAAAAGGGGACAAGGGCGACCCTGGAGCAGGTGGCGGAGTTGAGTTGTGGGAATATAACTTTTTTGGACGATTTACAAGTAATAGACCTGCTTCGGTATATTGCAATTTTAGTATTTTAACCAGTGTTAATGTTGGTCAACAAGGCGGTAATTTTATTGCGGCAATAGATTTATTTGATTTATTAGATACATTATTAGGAGGCAGTGCTTCTATTAACGCAAGTGGACATTATTATACTCAAACGCCAACACCTTACTCTCGCATAATTACTCAAATTGCATTTAGTGGACCTAGCCAACCAGCAACATTAATGTTATATCAAGAAGATATAATGGACGGCAGGTTAACAAATGACCAAGTTTCTAATGCTTCACCTTGTCAATTTATGTGGTCAAAACGTCAAATTTTGGGCACAACCGCCACACTTGCGACTATTACCCAAGACGAAGCAACGGGCGATATAACAATTTCAACACCTGAAAACTAATGAGCAAAAATTTTTTCTTAAATTTAAAAAAAGCAAAATCTAAAAATTGCTCAGTTATTTCAATTATCGGAGCGAGAGGAAAAGGAAAAACGTTTGCCGTTAAAGAAGAGTGCTTATTACAATTCTTACGCTTTAAAAATGAGTTTGCACGGATAAGGTATCTCAAAAGCGAAATAGAAGTGTTTAAAAGCACTTTTTTAGACGACTTGAAAGCAAAATCAACAAGAATAAAAAAAGAGGAGCTAGAAAAATTTTTTATAAAAGGTTTCAAACTTTTCTATAAAGACGGAAATAAAAATATCAGAGTTGGCACTTTCGCTTATCTTTCAATTATTTCTAACTCTCGTGGAGTTTCGTTGCCTCTTGCAAACACTTTAGTTTTTGACGAATTTTTAAACGAAGAGGGAAGCGAAGATAATATTAACCCTCTTACTTTTAAGCGATTTTCTTCTTATGTTAGTACTTTATTTAGATTAAAAGGAATAAACGAAGCAAGAATATATTTATTAGCAAACGCTATAACAACTGATAATATTTTCTTTAAATTGTTTAAATTTGAACTTCCAAAGGACAATGAAGAATTTTCAATCAATAAAGCTTTAACTTTGTATGACGAAGAAACAAAAACCAATGTTTCATTGCGTACTTGTTTATGGGTCGTACAAGACGACAGCAAATTTGTGCAAAAATCAAAAGTTAGTTTAGCTGGAATGATTGCTCAATTATCTGATTATGGCGAGTTTGCAATTTCTAATAAATTTTATTTAGACGATAAAGAATGTATTATTTCTCAAAATGAAATAAAAGCGACCTTAAACTTTAAAATCAATTTGCGGATAAACGATACTGAAATTGGCTATTATGAATGTTTACAAAATAATTTCGTTTATTTTGGAAAACCACAAAGCACAGGAAAAACCTATGTATTTAATAATTTAAAAGAAGCTACAAAAGAAAATCACTTTGCTTTAAGCAAAAAATCAACTATTGTAAAAGGCATTTTAAAACTTTATACGCAAAAATTACTCGCTTTTGATAGCATTGAAACAAAAAACAGGATACTTTATCTTTTAAATAAATCATTAAATAGCTAAAATATAATTGAAATCGTTAAGAGCGGTTTTAGTAAACTTCTATGGATACTTCTAAATTTAACACTACCCCTAAATTTAGATAGTATCTTTAAGGGTTAACAGGTTAATTAAATGCGTATATTTTTAAACATCTTAAAAAGTTTTTAAAGATACGCTATCGGTGGACGATACTTTAAAACTTTATTGACGGCGGTTGATATAAGATAAAAAAAGTAGAGCTATAACATTAAACTTTTAACCTTTAAAGATACTAAATATCAAAAGGAGTTTATTTAAAATGGCTGAACAAGAACAAATAAAAACTATTGAAGACGTTAAAAAAGGGGAAATCGAAGAATTAAAAGCTGAAAATGAAAAGCTAAAAGAAGAATCGAGCAAAATTCAAAAGCAAAATCTCGAACTCTATAACGCTTTAATTGAAAAAATTAAAAAGACACCAGCAAAAGAAGAAACCGACGACGACGAAGAAAAAAAGAGGGTACTCGACGAAAAAACAATTAAAAAGTTTTTCGACGAAGCAAGCAAAGAAATAGCTGAAAGGATTAAAGAAAAATGGTAAGTAATGTTCAAATTTTAACTGGTGCTATTGACAACATACCAGTATCAATTAAAAGTGTTGTCGAGCAAGCAATTAGCGACGGAAACACAAACGCGATCGCAAATTTAACTATCGGCGAGCAAGTTTCTATTTTAACTGGCTTATATTCTAAATATTCAAAACAAGTTGTTTTTGATTTATTAGGTGGCTGGGACGACGATTTAACAAGCATATTTTTAAGAGATAGCATGAACGTTGGCGAGTTCACTGAATTAATCGCAGTGGATAGCGACCCAAGTAAAAACCAAGTTGACGACACTATTACAGAAACAGGCATGACAGAGCCTAACAACATAGGGGCTTTATTTGGACTTCATAAGCCAAAAGTTAACACTTCAACAATTAAAATTGAAGATATTAGGGCATGGGGTGTCAGCGTACAAAATGACGATATAAGAAAAGCTTTTATTAGTGAGGGCGGATTAAGTAATTTAATTTCGCAAATTATCGGCTCAATTATGAAAAAAGCAAAAATTTATATGTATGGCTACACACAAGACCAATTAGCAAAAATGAAATTAAAATATTTCATTGAGACACCTTTTAATGTTGAAGACGGCGAAAAAACAGCAAAATCAACTTTAATGGAGTTATACACACTTGCTAAACAAATGGGAAGACCAACCACAAAATTTAATGAAGCTGGTTTTTATGGATCAACGAATTATGGATCACGTATTTTAATTTTAGACGACGTCAACGAAGTTGGACTTGACGTTTACGCTTTTGCTACATTATTTAATAGTGATAAAATCGCTAAAACAAAATACTTTAAAGAAATTTACAATGTAGCAGTCGGCAATTTAGGTCAAGGCGTTATCGGTTTAATTTGTGATAGAGATAAATTAAGAGAAGAATTTTATGTTCACGAAGTTAGCGAACAATATAACGGCTTAAAACGTATGGTTAACTACTTCCAACACAACTGGGTTAAGAGTGGCTATAACTCTGCATTAAATGGCTTCTTGTTAGTTAGCGGAGCTGAAAATATCGAAGCCCCAACAGTCGTAAATGAAGAAAATAAATTTTATGCAGAAACTAATTTTATAAATGGTAAGATTGTTTATACCGAAGACGGCTCAAACCCTCAAGCTACAAGCACAGCTTACACCGAGGGAATGACAAGAGACCCAGCAAAAGATTATAAGTTCGCCGTAGTAATCGGCGATAATGTTGGCGAAATAACAACAATCAACAAAGATTAATCAAAAAAATATGGGGTTAACAAAACCCCATTTTTAATAATTGAAAGGTTTAAAATTTATGACTGCTTTTATCTCTATTTCTCAAATTATCTCATGTGTTGGAACATTAATTTCAATTAATCTTGAAAACGCTGAATGGTGGCAAACTTTATTAATTTTTATTATACTTGAAATGATAAACGTCGGCGGGACGATCCTTATAAAATGGCTTATGAAAAAGGGGCTAATTAACAAAAAAGAAGCTAATAAAATTAAAGACAATTTAGAAGATTTAACGGACGACGGAAAAATTAACAATTCAAACAAGGACGATAAAAAAGAATGATAAATACAACTTCTATCTCAATAGCTTTGGCGAAAAATAACGTTGAATGGTCGGATAATTATGACAATGTTATTCTTTTTAATCATGACATTGAAATTTTAGACTATTTAGGATTGAGCGATAGTGATTTTATACAATATAACTTTCCTTTATTCTCTTCGACTAAACCAAGAGACGTTGTCATTGATTTAAAAAATGAAAATAAAAACGTTTATGATATAGTCAACTCAAATTATTTAGTTGCAAGACTAATAACAAGCGACGGCAAAACTAAATATTATTATTACTTTGTAAACAGTGCGACACAAAGCACTCAAACAACATTTATTTTTACATTAACGCTTGATATTTTTACAACTTATAAATTAAATGTCGATTTTAGTATTAAAAACGTTTTAACAGCTAGAAAACATTGCGATAGATTTAAGAGGATTGGTACAGGTGGATTTTTAGGTTTTAAAAACACCAGCGATAGCGAAGTAATGTACGAAGACGATTTAGAAAGTGTTAATCAACCTAAAGAATTAACAAATGTTATTACTCCAGTTTCTAACGCTACAAAACAAATTGGCGAGAGATTATGGCTTTATTTATATATTTCTTTGCCAACTGGAATTAAACCAGCAACGAGAGATTTAGACGGATTTTATATCACTGGCGACGTTGGAAGCGAGACAAATTTATATGGTCTTTCAAACTTTATTCAAAGACTACCAGTAAAAGACATAAGAAACAATTATGCAGTTTTGGTTGCTCCTTTATATCCTATTTCAGTTTATAACGTCCCAACTAAAGTTAGTGGCTCAGGGGACTGGGTAGGCTCGGACATAACATGGTCAGCTTCATATTTAATGAAATATTTTAGTCAAGGAATATCAGAGGGGGGGAATTATCTAGGAAGCTTCCAAGTTTACGGAGCTAATATTTCGGAACTTCCTCCAGTAAAATTAACTTTTGATAGTTCAGGCAAAATAAATTACAACACAAATTTTGGGACTACAACCGACACGAGAAATAAACAAATTGTATTCGTAGGCTATCAAAATGGCGAGGATTTATCAGAGGGCTATATTACTGCTCCTTTCTTACTTTTTCAAAATATTAATTCTGGTAGCGAAGACGTTATTCATAAATACGCGATCCAAATTAGAGATAGAGACAATCATGTTTTAAATGGTATTTTTGACATTACACCAACACAAGTAAAGACTAACAAAAATATTTTATACGAGCCTAAACTCTATAAAAGTGCTTTTAGAAATATAAAAATAAGAACAAACGTAAGTGAAACTTTTTATGAGTTTCCAGTTTTAAATTGTTTAGATTGCTCTGAAGTAAACAGTACGGCTTTTCAAATGTATTATTTAGAAATGCCAACACCAGAAGGCGTTATCGAATTTTCTACTATAATTAATGACACTTATTATAAATACAATTTTGATAATTTTATCGGAATAGCCTCAAAAAACGCATTTACTATCCCTATAACTAGCGACGCATACACAAACTTTTTACAAAATAATAAAAATGCTATGTTAACTGGTCTTGTTATGCCTTTAGTTAACGACACATGGGGAATGATAAGCAGTACAGCGGGAAGTATTGAAAGCTTAATAACAAAAAATAATTCTAAAAAGGGCGATTCAGGTGGTGGATCATCTACACCATTTATGAATTTTGTCGGCGGTGTGCTTGATATGGTTAACACTGGGCTTTCTTATTATGCAAAAATGGATAATTTAAGAAATAAACCAGACAATTTAAAATATATGGCTACAAACGGCCTTGAAGCTTTAATGATTGCTAATATTGAGTTTTCGCCTTACATAGAAGTTTGGGAAGCTTATGAAAATAATATGCAAAAAGCTTATGACTTATATTATATTTTAGGTTATAAGGTTAATAAGATTACAAGTAGCAACGAACGGAATAACAGATATTATTTTAATTTTGTTCAAACTGGCGAAAATTGTGAAAGTAAAATTATTTCTGAAATACCTTTATCGTTAGAAATAAAAAGATTAATTTCAAACGCACTTTTAAGAGGAATAACATTTTGGAATTATACTGAACAATTTGTTTATTTAGATTATTCAATGGAAAACTGGGAGAATAGCTTATTATTATGAAACTTAAAAAATTAAATCCATTAAACAACGAAACTCATATTTACAGCGAACTTTATTTTTATTTTTTAAACATGATAAATAAAATGTTTTCTTGGGAGGGTTTGCCTAAAGAAATCCCACAATATGTTTTAGAAGCTCTTTTGCACAACTACGGCGAATGTATTGTTTGGAAAGTTGGCGGGCATTATTTTTGTGGAGTTGTAGCGAAAAACGGTAAGTTAAATGTCTATGCCAGAATGGAAGAGGGGCGACCAATATGTGTTGACGGCAATGACTGGGGAAATTATAGAATTGAAGACGAATATATTTTCAATAAGGAAACAGGACAATTAAAAGTTAATAAAAGAAACGCAGTACTTTTAAGAAATAACTTAACGCAAACCCCAACACTTCCGCTTTTAAGAAAATACATTTCAAGACTTGACTATATTCGGGGCAGTATCGGAATAGCTGAAGCTCAAGTTAGGACAAAAAGACTTTGGAGTGTAGAAGACGCAGGACAAAAACAAGCGTTTGAAAAAGAAGTTGACGAATTAACAAACGGAGTGAAAAGCGATCTCGTAGTAATTAATAAATCGTTTAATGCAGAAAACACAACTCAAGTTGAAAGAGCCTCAAGCGGTCAAGACATTAAAGACTTATGGTATGATTTTTTAGAAGTCTTTGCTTTACTCAAAAACTTTTTAGGAATTAAAGCAAATTTAAACACTACTAAAGCCGAAAGAATGATAACAAGTGAAGTTGAGGCGAACGAAGAATTTACTTTATTAGCTCGAGCTTCTATGTTGGAACAAAGACAATTCGGTTGTGAAGATTTAAAAGAAGTTTTTGGGCTAGATACAAAAGTAATTTCTTACTTTGACCATAGAAAAATGGAAATGGGAAAAATGTTTGAAGACGTTGGATTAGATATGTTGGGAAATCCATTAAAACAAAACAAGCCAGCAAACAGCGAAAATAAGCCCGTAGGCGAACAAAAATAATTATGACGATAAAATTATCGAGAAAATCAAAATCGAGTGCGTAAGGCACTCTTTTTTTGTTGTGTGCGAAAATGCGTGTGGAAGTGTAATTGACAGTTTTATGACAACTTTATGACAACCGCTGACAAGAACAAAATGTTGACAAATTGTCAATGGTCGAAAATTGGTCGAACTTGGGTAAATTTTTGGGTGTGAGACCGAAGACAATGGAAAGAGACAAATTACCAACGGCGCTCGCCTCTCTTTCTTCCTTGC
>OLIX01002754.1_pt1 | contig 12443 bp, 12 predicted proteins | sample 1601331 | NCBI WGS metagenome assembly OLIX01 (sample SAMEA2452120, study PRJEB22498) | human gut metagenome | biome: human feces; feature: human gut; material: feces | place: Australia | collected 2012 | reverse complement strand
GGTACCAACGTTTCCCGGGATTTCGTAGAACTGCCCTCCCAACTTATGGAAAACTGGTTGCCCGAACAAGAGTTCCTCGAAACCTTCGCCCACCACCATCTCACGGGTGAGGTTTTGCCCGACAGCCTCATTCAAAAGATACGCAATACGCAACGTTACCATGTGGGATATCACTGTGTGCGACAACTTACCTTCGGAATGCTCGACATGGCTTGGCATACACAAACAGAAAAAATCGAAGATATTACAGCTTTCGAACAAAATGCTATCTCTCCTACACAACTGCTTCCCGTTATCGACGGAACTCTTATAAGCAGCCAATTCTCCCATGTATTCGGCGGTGGTTATGCAGCCGGTTATTACGGGTACAAATGGGCCGAAGTTTTGGATGCCGACGCTTTCTCGCTCTTCATGGAAAACGGTATTTTCGATAAAAAAACCGCAGAGGCTTTCCGCAAAAACATTCTGGAAAAAGGAGATACGGAAGAACCCATGACACTTTACGTCCGATTCCGAGGTCGGGAACCGGAAATCGAAGCGATGATGAGACGCGACGGCATTAAATAAAACGAAAAGGGCTTTATCGTTCGGTAAAGCCCTTTTCGTTTTATTTAATCAACTATGATTTCGCACACACAAATAGTATATATCTTTGCAGGGCAAAGATACGCAAGAAACCATGAAAAAACTTTCCATCATCACCATCAACTATAACAATAAAAGCGGACTGGAACAAACGATAAAAAGCGTCGTAAATCAAAATGCGGAGAAACACACCGAACATATCATCATCGACGGAGGCAGCAATGATGGCAGTCTCGATGTCATAGACGAGAATAAAGAACATTTCTCATATTGGTGCTCGGAGAAAGACAACGGAATATACCACGCCATGAACAAAGGTATCGCACATGCAACCGGAGAATATCTATTATTTCTCAATTCGGGAGATTTTTTAGAACCGGAAGTCATTGCAACCGTACTCAATAAATTGACCGGGACAGACATTATTTACGGCGATATAATTTTCCAAACGACAAACGGCGAACGACAGACAATGGTTTACCCCGACACACTCAGTACCGAATATATGTTTTTCAAAGCCATCGGCCACCCGGCCACATTTTTCCGACGGTCTTTGTTCCAACGGTACGCCTACAATGAATCTCTAAAAATCGTCTCCGATTGGGAATTTCTTTTCAAAAAAATCATCATGGAATCACATTCGACGCGGCATATACCGCTCTTCATCTCCACATTCATGACAGACGGTATAAGTTCGACCTCGGGAGACTTATGCGACCAAGAAAGACGAGAATGCCTCACCCGTCTTCTTTCACCGGCTATCTATCAAGAGATGTGTTCATTGTATGAATTCAAACACAACCCTTACATAAGCCTCTTCTCAGAAATCGGCGGTATATGCACGTTCAAGGGGCATGAACCACAGGCGGCACCAGAATGCGTAGATATCCTTTTGTGCATCGCCGTGAAGAGTGAACTTTGCGTATTTTCCACTTGGTATCACTGTTGTTACGGTGTTGTCCGACACGCTGTCCTCGGTAACTTGGCAGCCCACTGTCATATCATATTCCCCCGTAAAATCCGTGGCATAATTGCTGTAAACGCCGTATGTGTAAGGGCTTGCCTTTTTGTCAATGCTCTGAAAAACGCCGCCGAAAAAGCTTTTCCACAGTCCGCCTATCTTTTCGCTCATATCGGGAGCGGTGTTTGAAGTGCGGCAGCCCAGTCCCCTGACGGTCATCTGCGGCAGCTCAACGACCTCGTATTCCATAGTGCCTGTACCGCCCCATCTTTTCAGCATGGGCAGCACCGACATATACATATTTACCGCCGCCTGCTTATCAGCCGCACGACCGTCACGCAGGTCGATATCGGCGCAGATATCCGCCATCTGCTCCATGGTGCAGTCCCCCATTTTTCCGTTCTTCATACAGAATTTGCAGAAATCGGTGCTGGGTGTTCCGTCGGCGTTGGTGCCGTGATCTGCTGCTGTCATGGGCATTGCGCAGCTCTGGCATATTTTTGTGTTTGTCATAATAAGACTTCCTTTCATATTTGATAGGTCTATTATAACAAATAAAACCTGACAGCGTGCCGTCAGGTTTTATACTAATTTTTAATCGTCCTATAGGCAAAGCCGACAGATGAAATAAGCCCAGTCAAGGAAAGCGACCGCAGGCGGGCTTGTTGCCCGGCAAGGGAGTTTGACGAAGAATGGACTTATTTCAGCCGAGGATTTGTCTGTAGGTTGATTGAAGATTAGTATTATTATTTCAGAAATTTTGTAAGGGAAACATGGCCATCTAAAAGGTCAAAGCCGTTTTTTCTGTAAAAATCATATGCGGGCATATCCCTCTCTGTTTGCAGAAAAATACAGCTTATGCCGTTTGCATGGATATACTCTTCTATCATTCTGAGAAATTCCGTTCCCAGACCTCTGCCCTGACATTCGGGCTTTATGCCAAGCTCGATGATGTAATAGTTTGTACCCATATACCAGTGCATCACATTTCCCAGCGAGATCCCTGTCAATACGCCGTTTTCATAAAGTCCCAGGGCAAGGGAATTTCTGTTGCCGATGATGTCGATGATGTATCCCTCAAGCTGACCGTCATCGCTCCAGTCGTCGTTCCACGGTTCAGATGTGAATATATCCCTGAAAAGTGATTTTATTTCATCTATATCATCAACGGAAAGTCTGCGCAGTTCAGTCATTTTTATTCTCCATATACATTTTTCATTGCGTTTATCTTCTCTTTTGCTGTCTCCCTGATATCCTTGGGAGACAACACCTCACAGTATTCGCCGTAGGAAAGTATCATGCCATAGACCCAGTCGTCCACGATATATGAACAGGTCACGGTGAAGCTGCCGTCAGCGTTTTTGATGATATTATCCTCGTCAAATTCGTCATACACACGGTATGCCATTCTGCCGCTTATTTTCAGTGTTATTTTGCGTGCATAGCTGTAATCGGGAGCTTCGGCGATTTCCTCGGAAATGTTCGGGCGATCGCAGATATCCCCCACCGCCGCATTTTTCATTCGTCTGAGCTTAAAAAGGCGCATTGCCTGTTTTTCAAAGCAATATGCGCTGAGATACCATGTTTTGCTCCTGAACCGCAGCTGCACCGGAAATGTGCTTCTGCGGCTTTTTTCGCCCATGGAATTATAATAATCAAAGGAAAGCATACGCTTTTCAAAGATACACTTTCTGATGTCGGCATAAAGCTCCTGCTGAGAGCTGCCCCAGTCGGAGAAATCTATCTGCACCCAGTCAGGCTCTTCCGCACCGCCGAAAAATGACCTTATATGTGAGGCAGCACGGCTGTCCGACGCCCCCAGTGCGGCAAAGCCTGCCAGTGCGCCTATAAGCTCCGTCTTTTCCTCGTCGGTAAGCACTGACTTGTCAAGGGAATAGCCCTCGGTTATCCTTATGCCGCCGCTTCTGCCACGCTCCGCATACACTGGAAATCCCGCCTGCGAAAGAGCTTCGATATCACGATAGACCGTACGCACGGATATCTCGAAATGCTCCGCCAGCTCGGCGGCGGTCACGGCTCTTTTGTCAAGCAGAATGTGTATCATTTCAATAAGTCTGGATATCTGCATCACTCTGCACTGCCTGCCAGCAGCATTTCCTCGGCATTCATAAGGGCGGTGTCGGTGATGTTCTCGCCTACCATTATGCGGGCGATCTCCCTCTTACGCTGCTCAAAATCAAGCTTGTGAACAGAGGTAAATGTCCTGCCCTCTCTTGTCTGCTTCTCAATAAGCAGATGATTGTCCGCCATTACCGCCAGCTGCGACAGATGGGTAACGCACAGCACCTGCTGATTTTTAGACACACTTTTGAGCTTTATTCCTATTTTCTGCGCCGCACGTCCGCTGACGCCTGTATCTATCTCATCAAAAATAAGGGTGTGGATATCGTCCTTTTCGGCGATAACGTTTTTCAGCGCCAGCATTATTCTTGAAAGCTCACCGCCTGAGGCTATCTTTGACATTGGCTTCATGCCCTCGCCCTTGTTGGTGGATATCATAAACTCAACGGTGTCCATGCCTGCGGCGGTAAGCTTGCCCTTTTCCATGGCAACGCCTATCTTTACCCCGGGCATATCAAGGAAGTTAAGCTCCTCCTCGACCTGCTTTGAAAATCTCTCCGCTGCCTGACTTCTTGCGGCTGAAAGCTTCTTTGCCTTTTCGGAGACCTGCGCCAGAAGATGCTCCCGCTCCTCGGCAGTCCGCTCTATCTCATCGGAAGAATATCCAAGAGCATTAAGCTCCTCTGAAGCCTTGTTATAGCACTCAAGAACGTCCGAAAGCTCGGGGCCGTACTTTTTCTTTATGCGGTTAAGCTCGGTTATCCTGTCGGTAAGATATCCGAAGCGCTCTGCGTCAATATCCACATTGTCACGCTCGGAGGATATCTCGGAGATAATGTCGTCCAGCTCCACCCTTACATTTTCAAGGCGGTCGTAAAGCTTTTTAACAGGCTCCATGGTATCTGCAATGGCGGAAAGATCGTCGCAGGCATTGGTTATAAGCTCCAGCGCTCCTGGAACGTCGCTGTCCTCCACGCCTGCAAGGTATTCATGCGCCTCGCCAAGGCCGTTGCGGATATCCTCGCTCCTGCCTGCTATCTGATATTCGGCTTCAAGCTCCTCGTCCTCGCCCTCTTCGATATTAAGGGAGCCTATCTCCTCCACCTTTATTTTAAGTGACTCTTCACGTTCAAGCATTTCCTTGCGTTCAAGGGACATTTTTTTCAGCTTGCGTGAAACCTCCTGGAGCTGTTTGAAGCTCTCGTGATAGTCGTCACGCTGCTCTTCCAGTCCGCCGTAGCTGTCAAGTATGCCGATGTGCTGCTCGGGAGACATAAGTATCTGATTATCGTGCTGACCGTGGATATTTACTAAGCACTCGCCTATCTCTTTCATTACCGAAACTGTGGAAGCCCTTGAATTTATCCTTGCCACGCTGCCGCCGTCTGCGCTTATCTCACGGGTGAGGGTTATCTGACCGTCATCGTGGGAGATGCCCAGCTCGTCCAGCTTTGCGCACACCTTGTCCGAAAGGTCGGTGAAAAGCGCCGTTATGACCGCCTTGTCGCAGCCTGCACGGACGATATCCTTCGTTATCCTCTGACCGAGGACGGAGTTTATTCCGTTTATAAGTATGGACTTACCTGCTCCCGTTTCGCCCGTGAACACATTGAAGTGGTCGGAAAAGGGAATGGTAGCTTCCTCGATTATGGCAAGATTTTTTATATAAAGCTCACTGAGCATCAAGATCACCTTTTTCTCTGAAAATTACTCCCTGCATTTCCTTGACAAAGGCAGCAGCTTCTTTTTCGGAGCGCATAAGAATAAAAATGGTGTCATCACCTGCGAGAGTTCCCACAACTCCCGAAAATCCCAGTCTGTCAAATGTGGCGCAGGCAGCATTCGCCATTCCCACATGGCACTTGAACACCACCGTATTCATGGCATGATCCACTTCGATCACCGAATCCTTCAGGAGCCGCGGTATATCGGCAGAGCTTTTCTCGGGGACGTAATATTTGTCCTCACGCTTTATCAGCCCCAGCTCACGTATATCCCTTGAAAGCGTTGCCTGAGTAACGTTTATGCCACGCTCAAGGAGCATTTCCCTCAGCATTTCCTGAGTTTCCACCTGACAGCTTTTTACTATTTCAAGGATTGTTTCATGCCTGCTTGCTTTCATAACAGCCTCCGTCACATACCCTTTATGGGGTTGATTAGCTTCCTGTTTACGGCATTGTAAAATGAATTGCCCGTTATATCTATGAGCCGAAGAAGCTTATCCGACTTTGAAACGATTATTTTATCGTCCCTGCCGAGGCTTCCCGACATTCTTCCGTCAACGCTGAGACAAAGGGAAATGCTGTCCCTTGTTTTGTGCGTAACCTCCAGCTTTTTTCCCGTGGAGAAAAGCATTGGCCTTGACACCAGCGAGTGGGGGCACACGGGGGTCATAAGGATACATTCAAGGTCAGGCTCCAGTATCGGGCCGCCTGCGGACAAGGCATACGCCGTAGAGCCTGTGGGCGTGGAGAAAATAAGTCCGTCCGCCCTGACGGAGCTTACCTCTGCGCCGTTGGCTGTAACATAGAAATCCGACAGCCTTGCGTACTGTGCGGATATGACGATATCGTTAAGGGCGGTAAAATGCTCCGACTTATCTCCCTGAACGAACTCGCAGTCAAGCATCATGCGGTTCTCAACGGTATAGTTGCCGCTCATGAGCTTGGAAAGGTTGTAAAGCTCGTCCGTTTCCATGGAAGCCATAAATCCCAGCCTGCCCGTATTTATTCCCAGCAGCAGCTTATTGAAGCCTGCGGCATATTCGGAGGCTTCAAGGATAGTTCCGTCACCGCCCACTGCGATTATCAGGTCGCACTCCTCAGCCGCCCGGGAAATAGGCTTGAACTCCACATAGCCCGCCTTTGGGAAATGCTCTTTCAGCGCCTCGTCGCACATAACGCCAAAGCCCATATTATGGAGCATCGAGCACACCTTTGCAGATGTCTCATATGCGTTCTTTTTTGAAAAGTTGGGGTATATGACCGTTTTCAAAATCATCGCTCCTTATGCTTTTGCTTTACGTGCTTCCGACACGACCCTTGCGCAGTCGATAACATCGCTCTGTACGTCCTTTTCGGCAAGGATAAGGAACTCGATGTTCCCGTCCCCACCCTTTATGGGGGAATATTCCAGCCCCTTTACGCCCATTCCAACGGAACCGCAGAAGGTGTATATCTCCTTTACGGCCCTGAGCTGAGCCTTTTCCGACTTGACTATGCCGTTCTTGCCGATGTCGCTCCTGCCGCATTCAAACTGTGGTTTTATAAGCATTGCGGCTTTTCCGCCGCTTTCAAGCAGCTCGTATATTTTCGGTATGACCTTGGTGAGTGATATAAAAGAAACATCGGTACAGATAAAGCTTATAGGCTTATCAAACTCCTCCGCAGAAACGTTCCTGATATTCATTCCCTCAAGGTTCGCAACACGCTCATCTGCCGCAAGCTTGGGGTCAAGCTGACCGTGGCCCACGTCAACGGCATACACATACGCCGCCCCACGCTGGAGCAGGCAGTCGGTAAAGCCACCTGTGGAAGCACCGATATCCATGCAAACAAGCCCCGAAACATCTATATGAAAGCTGTCGAGGGCTTTTTCAAGCTTTAAGCCTCCCCTGCCCACATATGCGGGAAGCTCAGCCGTCACCTTTATCTCGTCCTCCTCGGATATCTCCTTGGCGGGCTTTGTGACGACCTCGCCGTTTACCGTTACGCCGCCCTCGGATATCATCTTCTTAGCAAGCTCACGGCTCTTTATCATCTTATTTTCTGCAAGATATACATCAAGTCGCATACATTTATATCCCAATTTTTTTAATAATTTCCGTGATCCCGTCCTTGTCAAGACGGAATCTTTTAAGTACGCTTTCGGTCTTTGCCTGCTTTACAAATCCGCTCATGGCATTTATACGGATATCGCCCTTGTAGCCCTTTTCCTCCAGTGCAGAGGTAAGATGCTCGCCTATGCCGCCGTTTTTCAGCGACTCCTCAAACACGATTATCCTGTCATATTCCATGCAGATATCTGTCACGGCACGCTCTATGGGGAAAATTCTCACAAGCTTCAGAATATCCGCTTCAAGGTCATTTTCCCTTACCGCCTGAGCTGCCGTGAGACCTGTTCTTCCGTAGCAGACTGCAAGCACCTTTCCGCCGTGCTTTTCATAGCAGAACATATTTTCCCTGTCAAGCTCCATATGTACGCCCTGCTCCTCCGCTCCTCTGGGATATCTCACAGCGGCAACGGAAGGGGTATCATATATCGCCATTCTCAGGCAAAGCCTAAGTTCGTCATAATCCGACGGAGAGAAAACCGTTACATTCGGTATGCAGGTAAGCATGGGCACATCGAAAAGTCCCTGATGGGTCTCGCCGTCCTCGCCTACAACGCCTGCACGGTCAATGCCCAGAACGATGTGCGTCCTGCTGATGGCAGCGTCGTGTATCAGCTGGTCGTATGCCCTCTGCAAAAAGCTGGAATACACCGCAAAAACAGGGGTCATTCCGCTTACGGCAAGCCCTGCCGCAAATGTCACGGCGTGCTGCTCCGCAATGCCCACATCAAAAAATCTGTCGGGGAATTTTTCCGCAAAGAAGTTAAGCCCTGTGCCGTATTTCATGGCTGCGGTTATGGCGCATATCTTCCTGTCGCTTTGGGCAAGCTTTGCCAGCTCTTTTCCGAAAACTGCAGAAAAGCTGTCGCTGCTTATTATCTCGGGATTGCCGCTTTTTATAGCATTGGGGGCAACGCCGTGGAACGCTCCGGGATTGTTCTCCGCAGGAGTGTAGCCCTTGCCCTTGACGGTGTTAACATGGATAAGCACGGGCTTTTTTGCTGCCTTTGCCGCCCTTAGATTTTCTTCCAAACTTTCAAGGTCATGGCCGTCAACGGGGCCAAGATATACAAAGCCCAGATTTTCAAACATGGTAGGCCCCGAAACAAGTCCGCTGGAGCGGTAGAGAAGCCAGCGCATAGTGTCCTTTGATGCAAGGAGCACTTCCTTGATAGGCTCACCGATAATGGGAGTCTTGTCAAGAACACCCGCAACGTTCTTTTTCACGTCCATATACGCCTTTTTTCCACGTATAGAGGAAAGATATTTTGCAAATGCGCCCACATTCTTTGATATGGACATTTCATTGTCGTTAAGTATTACAATAAGGTTATCATCGCTTTTGCCTGCGTTGTTAAGTCCCTCGTATGCCATTCCGCCTGTGAATGCGCCGTCGCCTATGACTGCGATAACGTTGTGATCGTCGCCGTTCAGCCTCATTGCCTTTGCGATGCCGCAGGCTGCGGAAATGGAATTGCTGCTGTGTCCGCTGATGAAGCTGTCATGCTCGGACTCGGAAGGCTTTGCAAACCCCGATATGCCGCTTTCCGTTCTGAGGGTGGAAAACCTGTCCAGCCGCCCTGTCAGCAGCTTGTGAGTATATGCCTGATGCCCCACGTCCCATATTATCTTGTCCTTGGGCGAGTCAAATACACGGTGGATAGCCATGGTAAGCTCCACTGTGCCGAGATTTGAAGCCAGATGTCCCCCATTTTCGCTGACGGTATTTATGAGGATACTTCTTATCTCCCTGCAAAGCGCCTTGCACTGGGGAACGGTAAGCTTTTTAAGATCCTCGGGAAGCTTCAGCTCGCTCAGTCTGACAGTTGAATTATTTCTCATCTCTATCGCTGTCCTTTGCCTGTGTTACAAATAAAGCGGCATTACAAATGCCAGCGCAATGCCAAGTACCGCACCGCTCGCCACCTCAAAGGGGGTGTGTCCCAGATATTCCTTCATTACCGCAACGCCTGTGTTTGCCGCCTGCGCAAAATGCTCTATGGACTTGGCGGAGCGTACCTCGTCAAGAAAGCGGTTTATCTTGTTTATCTCCTTTGCCTGCAGTCCTGCCGCACGGCGCACGCCCATTGCGTCATACATGGTTATGAGCGCAACTATGCACATTATGGCAAACTGAGTGGAATTTGCGCCGTCAACACGATAAACGCCTGCCGCCGCAGAGCATACCATTGCCGAATGTGCGCTGGGCCAGCCCCCTGCTCCGAAAAGCCTTTCAAAGCTGAACTTCTTATACTTTATCAGGTTGATGATAGTTTTAAGAAGCTGGGCTATGCACCATCCCACGATAGATGTTACAAGGATATAATTATAATACTTCATTAGATTTCGTGCGGATATCCGCACTGCTCCTTTCTAAATATCCGATCAATACTGCCTTTTAAGAAGTGACGCTGTAAGCTCGGTGATAAATCCGTTGTCGGGAAGCTTTTCTATGGCTGCCATGGCTCTGTCGGTAAGCTCTGCCGCCTTTGCCTTTGCGGCTTCCAGTCCGAAGATCGCAGGATATGTGGATTTGTTCTGCTCCTCATCGCTGTGGACGGGCTTGCCAAGCAGCTTTTCATCTGCGGTGATGTCAAGGATATCATCGACTATCTGGAACGCTATGCCGAGATTTTCGGCATATATTCGCGCCGCTTCGAGCTTTTTGTCGTCGGCTCCGGCGGCGATGCAGCCGAGCTGACACGCGCATCTTATAAGCTCGCCCGTCTTGAGAACATCGACACTGCGCAAATCATCGACCGAAACAGTCTTATTCTCGTTTTCAAGATCCTGCACCTGACCCGCTATCATTCCGGCACAGCCCGCCGCACGCGCAAGAAGCGAAACGGCCTTTGCAACGGCATCGGCGGGGATATCTTTTGCTTCGCCTGCGGTCTGGAATGCGAAAGTCAGCAGCGTATCGCCGGCAAGGAGCGCGTTTGCCTCGCCAAATTTGATATGGCTCGACGGCTTGCCGCGGCGCATATCGTCGTTGTCCATGCAGGGCAGATCGTCGTGGATGAGCGAATATGTGTGGATAAACTCGATAGCGCATGCGAGGGGCAGAGCCGCTTCGACGCTGCCGCCGCACATCCTGCAAAATTCGAGAGTCAGCATCGGGCGGATACCCTTGCCGCCGTTTTCGACGCTGTATCTCATCGCTTCGAGCATCTTTGCTTCACCCGCGCCCGACGGCTCGGACGAAAGATATGCCATGAGCGAGTTATTTATCATAGAGATATACTCGTCGGCTGTATATTTTTTACTCATCTTCATTCTCCTTTTCAAGCTCTGACAGTTCCTTTATCTTCGTCTGGGCTTTGTCGAGATACTCGTTGCAGAAAGAGACGAGCTTCGTCCCCTCTTCAAAGAGCTTCAATGACTCATCGAGAGAAGCGTCGCCGCACTCGAGAGCGGAAACTATATCTTCAAGTCTTTTGACTGAATCTTCATAAGTTTTCTTAGCCATTGCCTGTTCCTCCGTTTCCGACAGATGAAGTGACGCGGGCGGTGAGCTTTATATCCGCCGCAGTCACGGTTATATCGTCTCCCTCTTTGGGGACATTCGTTTTTGATATCAGCTTTCCGCCGCGTTCGACCGCCGCATAGCCGCCCGAGAGTATTCTCAGGGGGCTGAGTGCATCGAGCCTGCCCGCGAGGACGGAGAGATTTAATTTATCCCTGTGATGCGCCTGCAGAGCCGCCGACTGCATATCGGAAAAGAGCGAATCGAGAGTCTGCCGCTGAGAGATTATCTGCTGCATCGGTCCGTATGCCGAAAGTTCTGCACAGATGCGTTTTATTTCATTACAGCCGAAGCGAATATGTGAATCCAGCGCAGAGGCGCAGCGCCTGCCGAGCTGATTGATATATGCGTGCTGTTCCGCCCTGTCGCTGACGGCAAGTTCCGCCGCTGCGGACGGGGTCGGCGCGCGGAGATCCGCCGCGAAATCGCAGATAGTGAAATCCGTCTCGTGACCGACTGCAGAGATAACAGGGATATCGCTCGCCGCAACTGCGCGAGCCACTTTTTCTTCGTTAAAAGCCCAGAGCTCTTCGACCGAGCCGCCGCCGCGCCCGACTATGAGCACATCGGCATAACGCCCTGCGTTGAACCGCCTTATAGCATTGGATATCTGACCCGCCGCAGACGCGCCCTGAACCTGCACGGGGCAGAGGATTATCTGCGTTGACGGGCTGCGGCGCGTTATGACATTTATAATGTCCCTGACCGCAGCGCCCGTCGGCGAAGTGACAACACCGACACGCTTCGGGAAGCGCGGTATCGGGCGTTTGCGCTCCTGTGCAAAAAGTCCCTCCGCTTCAAGCTTTTTCTTGAGCTGTTCAAAGGCAATACTCAAAGCGCCCGCTCCGTCGGGCTGCATATCTTCAATATAGAGCTGATACTGACCGTCGCGCTCAAAGACGCTGACATGACCCCTGGCGATAACCTTCATACCGTTTTCGGGCATGAAGCCAAGGCGTTCGTTATCGGACTTGAACATGACTGCGCGCACTGCCGCTTTCTCGTCCTTGAGGGTCATGTAGAAATGCCCGGTGCGGTAATGATTCGTAAAATTCGATATCTCCCCGCTGACGAACACCGTTCGCAGGTTATAGTCCGAATCCATAACGGATTTTATATATCTGTTAAGTTGACTTACTGTTACGCTGACTGTTTCAAGCATTTTTCTGCTCCCTGAGATAAGTCAGATACGCCGTTCCGGCGGCATTATCCGCCGAGAATGCAGGCTCGGCAAAGTATGCGCCGAACTCCTTTGTAAATCTTTGGCGTATTATTGAATTGGACATCACGCCGCCCGCAAAGACAAGCGGTAGGTCGCCGTATTTTCCGAGTATATTCTTCGTCATTTTTTCGAGAGCCGCCGTGCTCATGGCTGTGGTGGCGGCGTTATCGGCATACACGTGCCGGATGTTTTTTGCGTTCTCCATACCGTTATTCCTCTGTGCTGTATCTCTCTC
>OLIX01002745.1_pt1 | contig 12472 bp, 6 predicted proteins | sample 1601331 | NCBI WGS metagenome assembly OLIX01 (sample SAMEA2452120, study PRJEB22498) | human gut metagenome | biome: human feces; feature: human gut; material: feces | place: Australia | collected 2012 | reverse complement strand
GTAGATGTCGCAAGTGACCGCCGCAGGCGCGAGAATGTGCCAAGGCACATTCTTTGCTATATCTGAGGTAATTTCTACCCAAACATTGTCTGGAATCATCCTGTCATGTTATAATGAGCGTAAGCGAGAAGAATGCATTTATGCATTTGACGAGCGGTAAATGTTTATCATGAACTGATTCTGCTCATGATATCCTAAAATGGTTGGAAAATAATACAATAAAGGAGAAGACACAATATGAGTATGGAACCGGATTTTCTTACTTTGACAATCGGAAAACAGAAAAATATTGCATTGATTGCCCATGATGGAAAGAAAGCAGAACTGATCCAGTGGTGCAAAGACAATGCAGAAACTTTAAAGAAGCATTTCCTTTGTGGAACCGGAACAACGGCAAAAATGATTACAGACCAGACGGGACTGCCGGTAAAAGGCTATAACAGCGGTCCGCTGGGCGGAGACCAGCAGATTGGTGCTAAGATAGTAGAGGGAAAAGTAGATTTCGTGATTTTCTTTTCAGATCCGCTTACTGCAGCACCTCATGACCCGGATGTAAAAGCACTGCTTCGTATTGCACAGGTATATGACATCCCGATTGCGAATAATAAGGCAACTGCAGATTTTATGATTCATTCCGAGTTGATGGATGAAGAATATAATCACAATGTGATTAATTTTAATAAGAATATCAGACAGCGGGCATCGACGATAAAGTAATGTCAGCTAAACTACGAGAAACACGCAAAGCGTGTTTCTTACATAAAAAGAAGAGGCGGTGTGAATACTCACACCGCCCCTTTTCCCTTTTAATTATCCTGGTATTATCCCTCAATGGAAATATATTTCTTTTCTTCCACAGCAGGTTTTGCTTCTTTCTTCGGAACGGTCAGAGTCAGGATACCATTTTCAAAACCACCTTTGATGTCATCCTGAGTAACGCCATTTCCGACATAGAAACTACGCTGGTAAGAGCCATAGTAACGTTCTTTACGGATATATTTGCCATCTTTGCCTTTTTCGTCCTTGTTGTCCTGGTGTTTGGCATTGACGATGAGGTATCCGTCTTTCAGCTCAGCCTGGATATCTTCTTTCTTAAAGCCTGGAAGTTCAAATTCCAGTTCATATCTGTCGTCAAATTCCTTAACGTCAGTGTTCATGGCAGCACGGTTGTCTGCTGCAGGAGCATTGTAAGCTCCGAATGGAAATACATCATCGAATATATCATCTACAAAGTTGTTTGAAAAAATACTTGGTACTAACATAAGTCATTCCTCCTGAAATAGTCTATTGTAATTAGTAATAATGTTTCTTGCTTCTGTGAGCTTCTCTGGCTTCCTCAACAGCCTCATGGTCGGCTACATTAATTTTAGCTTTTACTTTCTTCTTTTTTAATGGATGTTTTGGATTTTTGTCTGACATAATAACATGCTTCCTTTCTTAATCTGAATCAGATACTATATAAAGTTCTGTTATCCTTCAATGGCGATGTACTTGTGGTCTTCCACAGCAGGTTTTGCTTCTTTCTTCGGAACGAAGAGTTTTAAGATACCGTGTTTAAATTCACCCTTGATATCTTCTTCGGTAACGGCATCGCCAACATAAAAGCTTCGGCTGCAGGCTCCGGAATAACGTTCCTTGCGGATGTACTTGCCGGATTTCTTATCTTTATCTTCCTCATCCAAGCCTTTGGCGGCACTGATGGTCAGGTAACCATTTTCTAAGGAAGCACTTACTTCGTCTTTCTTAAATCCAGGTAAATCAATGACCAGTTCGTAACCATTGTCCTGCTCCTTTATATCTGTCTTCATCAGACGTGCGGCTCTACGACCGTAAAGTTTTTTCTCAGTCTTTTATCGTCCATCCATGGAAAATCCTCAAAGAAGTCATCAAATAAATTCTCTCCAAAAATACTAGGCATCAACATAAGTCATCTCTCCTTTTTTAATAAATCTATCTATGCTTGTTTACCTTGTTTCTTTGGAACCGGGATGTTTTAGGAACCTCTTTTTGTTCCTCTCCTTTGTTCTGACTACGTTATAACACTAATTATTAGCACTGTCAAGAGGCGAGTGCTAATAAATTTGTGAAAAATTTGTGAATTGGTTGCAAATTGTGAGAAAACTAAGAGAATATAAGGGAATACGCTGTGAAAAAGAAGAGAAAATAAGTGAATGTATTGCGGAAAAGAAAGAATATTGCAGGAACTATGAGACTGTGTTATGATTTTTATAACTTTGCGTTATGGAAATTATGAGTTTAGGAGAAGAAAAACAAAATGAAGACACAGAATGAGAAAAGAAGTACATTTTCGGGGAAGATAGGGTTTGTATTATCAGCAGCAGGCGCTTCTGTGGGACTGGGAAACATATGGAGATTCCCATATCTTGCAGCAAAGTATGGAGGAGGAATCTTTCTGCTGATTTATATTATACTTGCACTGACTTTTGGATATACGATGATTATGGCGGAGACTTCTATCGGAAGAATGACGAAGAAGAGCCCGGTGGGAGCATATCATACCTTTGGAAAATCCCGCTGGCTCTCTTTCGGTGGCTGGATAAATGCGATTATTCCGGTTTTAATCGTGCCATATTATTCTGTAATTGGCGGCTGGGTAATGAAATATCTGGTGGAATATATCAGGGGAAATGGCAGTAAGCTTGCATCGGATGGATATTTTTCCGATTTCATTTCCAGCGGGCTTTCCACAGAAATCTGCTTTGCTTTTTTTGCAGTATTTACGCTGGGGATTATCTTTGCCGGAGTCCGGAATGGTATTGAGCGGGTATCCAGATTTATGATGCCGGTGCTGGTTGTTCTTTCTATATTAATAACGGTTTATTCCGTAAGCAGACCGGGAGCATTAAAAGGAGTTAAATATTTTCTGATTCCGAATTTTGAAAATTTTTCCTGGATGACGGTAGTAACAGCCATGGGACAGATGTTTTATTCCCTGTCCATTGCCATGGGAATTCTCATTACTTTTGGTTCTTATATGAAGAAGGAAGTTTCTATTGAAGAGTCCACGAAGAACGTGGAAATCTTCGACACAGCGATTGCCATGATGGCAGGGCTGATGATTATTCCGGCAGTCTTTGCATTTTCCGGTGGAAATCCGGAAACCCTGCAGGCGGGTCCATCATTGATGTTTATTACGATTCCAAAAGTATTTGACAGCATGGGACTTGGAACCGGAGTCGGAATTTTATTTTTTGTACTGGTGCTGTTTGCAGCAATCACAAGTTCTATTGCATTAACGGAAAGTGCAGTATCGACTTTTGAAGATGAACTGGGCTGGGAAAGACGGAAAGCAACGGTAATTGTCGGTATTGTAATGCTTCTTTTGGGAAGTCTTTCTACACTGGGATATGGACCATTGGCGAATGTAAAAATTATCGGAATGCAGATTCTTGATTTCTTTGATTTCCTGACGAACTCCGTGATGATGCCGATTGCGGCTATTGCAACCTGCCTTCTGGTATCAAGAGTGATGGGAGTGCAGCGGATTGAAGAAGAAGTAACCCGGGGCGGCAGCCCGTTCCGCAGGAAAAAGATATTTACAGTGATGATAAAATACCTCTGTCCGATCTTTGCAGCGATTATTTTAATCAGTTCCATAGCAAATGCTTTCGGATGGATTCAGATGTAGTTGATAGAAAAAAGGAGCGTCCCTTCTGATTTAGAAGAGACGCTCTTTCTGTAGATTTTAGAACTTAAATTATGAATTTGCCATATTCTTAACGGCATTCAATGCCTTCTGGACTGGTGGCAGACAGATAATGATTAATGTAATAAGTGCTTCTGCACCAAGGTATGCACCGTTGTAAGCAAGGGAGTATACCACTGCATTCGGGAATTCTTCCGGAGCATACATGCCGAAGAAAATCCAGCCGGAAAGGAATGCGAAGAAGTATCGACCTAATACACCAGCGATATAACCTTTGATAAGTCCATGTTTGGATTTGCTGAAAAGTCCGGAAAGGCCTAATGCACCAAAGGCGAAGAGGTAGTCCACTAACATCTGTGGAACACTGATGATGTAAGGGTCAACGACTAACTGCAGTATTCCGTAAGCAAAAGCTGCGGTTAAGCCGGCACCCAGACCGTACCAGTAACCAATCAGAACGATGAATAACATGCTCAGTAAAGTAACGGAACCGCCCATTGGCATATCGAAAAGTTTAATCATGGAAGTTACCATGGCAAGGGCAATTGCCATAGCTGAAAATGCAAGCTGCTTTGCACTGAATTTCTTCTTTCCACCGAAGATAGCACAGCCAATCAGAAGAATGGCAATCATGATGATAACGAGGGCTGTAAAACCAGCGGTGGTAAGCTGGTAAGAAGAGCCGTCGTATGTTGCAAAAAATGACATAAAAAATCCTCCTTAAAGATGATACTCTGCCAGGAGGTTGAACTATGTGCTTCCTTACGCCGGTATTATCCGGTTCAAGTAATAAGGGTCAACGCAGATGCGTTTCTCAGCCAAAGGCGCCCCTAGCAAAGTGATGTTTTGTTTTCAGTTTGTAATGGTAACAGTGGTAGTATAAAATGTCAAGTGTTAATTTCCTGAAAAAGATTATCTAAAAAATGAAAAAATCCGCTGGAAAATATAAAGAAAAAGTAACTTCCGGTCGATAAAAGGTTTAGAAGTGTCTTTTTCTGCGCTTTTTTAGAAAAAAGGGTTACTCTTGAATCTGAAAAGCAAAAGGAATATAGTAAAGATAAAAAGATGAGGAAACAACAAGCAACAAGGAGAGGTTCTATGCGTAAGTACAAGGATGTTGGAAAAAGAATACTGGTATTAGTTTTAAGTGTTTGTATGATTGCAGGCGTTCTTCCGGCAATACCGGCAGAGGCGGCGGATGCATTTCCGGGCAATGGAAGCATTACATTAGGAGCGGATGCAAATGGTGCAACTGCAACCGGAAATGATACCTATACTTATACCGGACAGGAGGTTAAGCCGGCAGTTACGGTCCAGATTGATGGAGAAACTTTGAAAGAAAAAGAGGATTACTCCGTTTATTACCGTAATAATACCAGCGCAGGTACAGCATATATTGATATCGTTGGTATCGGAGACAGCCACAGATGGCAGACCACCAAGAGCTTTACGATTGCACAGCAGAAGTTAAGCTATATCGGTGTTAATTATAAAGGGGTGGAAGGAACCGGTGAAGACGGATATGTATATTATACAGGAAGTGATGTATTACCGACGATTACAGGGGTGTATGGTATCATAAGCGGTACTTCTACCATGGTAAACCTTTCAGCAGATGATTATAACGTAGAATATACATCCGGAAGCAATACCACAGTAGGAACACATTCCTTTAAAATTGTATTAAAGAGCAGCAGTAACTATACATTTTCCGGAACAATTACAGAGAACCGTTACAATATTTACTATAATATTGGAGCGGATTCTGTAACTGTTTCCAATGGACTGAGCGATTCTACTTATACCGGAACTGCACAGAGACCGGAATTTACACTGGTAGACAGTCAGAATTCCGCAGGAATCCAGGCGTCTGACTATACCACAAGCTGGGCAGATAATACCAATGCCGGAACAGCGAAGATGACAGTAACAGCGAATTCTTCTTCTCTGTACCGGGGCAGCAAGACCTTTAATTTCCTGATTGGCAAGGCAGATTTAAGTGCAGCAGGCATCAGTGTTTCCTTAAAGAGTGATAAATATTATTATGTAAAGAATAGTAAACCGGATATGACCAATGAGGTAGTAGTGAAGTTGAATGGCGTGGAGATTCCTGCCGGCAACTACAACGTGGCATACCGAAATGAAACTACTGCAGGACAGACCGGAACCAATAACCTGATTATTACCGGAACCGGAAATTTAACCGGAAACGCATTTATCAACTTTGAGATCTATGACAAGCTTGGTAAAGCAGTATTAGATAAAAATGAACTGGAATACAATGGCAAGAAAAATGTGCCAAACATTACCGTCTCCAATACATCCGGTGATGTTATCAGTGATTCCAGATATAAGATTACTTATTATAAAGATGCGGAGTATACCAAGACTGTATCTGAACCGACCTCTATTGGAAGATATTATGTGAAGGTAACCGGACTGGATTACTACGAAGGAGACCTTGGAACCAAGGCAGAGCCGATTTATTTTGATATTGTTGCAAAATCTTTAGATAAATGTACCTTTAAGCTGGCAATCAACGGAACAGAAGCAGGTGTCATTAATAAAGATACCAGTTATTCCAGCTTTTTTGATGGTAAGAGCAAGGTATTATCCCTGACAGCAACCGATGATGAGGGGAATGCTTTGAAAAAAGGAACGGATTTTGACTATGCTGTTTATCGTGATCCGGAATGTACTGAACCGGCAGACGATAAGGAAGGCACTACGGGCATACAGGAACTGATTCATGCAGCAACCTATTATCTTAAGATAACCGGTCTGGATGGCAGTAACTATGCCGGAGGCGAAAGAGTATATACTTATATGATTAAGCCAAAGAACATCAGCCCGGCAGATATTGTAATTACAGACCAGACTTATACCGGTAGTGCTGTTGTGCCGGATCCTGCAAATATTACCGTTTATTATAAAGAAGGTAGTAAAAATGTCACATTGGACAGCCAGTATGTAGAAGTGGTTTCCTGTGAAGATAATATCGAAATTGGAACCAATAATGCAAAGGCATATATCAGACTGACTGGAGATTATGCACTGGCAGAAGGTGGCGTGAACCGTGGAACCTTCAGTATTGTGCCAAGAAAATTAAATGAATGCGAGTGTAATATCGTTGCAGGTTCTGCAAACTATGATCCGACACAGGTTACCTTTGAATACAATGGCAGTATGCAGGTACCGGCAATCCGTATTACTGATAATAACGGTGTCAAAGGCCTGGTACAGGGCGAAGACTTTAAGGTTACTTATTTTACGGATTCTGCATACAAGAAGGTCATTGCAGAGCCGGTGGACGCAGGTACTTATTATGTATTAATCAGCGGTCTTGGAACTTATGCTAATTTAGGCGGAAGTATCCGTACTTCTTATAAAATCACACCAAAGAACATGAGCACGCTGACCGTAACTGCAAGCAACTGCGGTTATACCGGAGAAGCAGTGGAGCCGGGTATCAGTGTATCTGATGGAAACCGTGTACTGGTTGCAGGTGTGGATTATGAAGTTGAAGGATATTATGACGATGAATTATGTAAACAGGTTTCAGAACATAAGAATTCCGGAAAAGTATATGTCAGAATCAAAGCGGTAGACGGTAAGAATTATACCGGAACCGCAACAACCACATTCTTTATTGGAGCAAATATCGCGACCGTTGTGCCGGCATTTAATATTTCCGGTGGAACCTATAACCGCAATTCCCATAAGGATGAAATGATTCAGGCAATTGAGACAAAAATGATGGATGCAATTCCGGATCCGTCATCCTATAGCATTTCCTTCTATAGTGATGCAGCACATAAGAATGTTGTAAGCTCTGAGACAAATGAGGCATTTATCAATGCGGGAACGATTTACTTCGCAGTATCCGGCAAGGGTCAGTATTATGGAGATATTTCCGGATATGCAGTCATTGCAAAGAAAGATATATCTGAACTGAATGCAAGAGTAAATGGAACTTATACATATAATGGAATTGAGCAGAAGGTTGTAATTTCTACTACCGCAGACGGAGATGGTGTTGTATTACAGTACCCTACCACCAATGGCTATATTCTGACCGATAAGGAATACAGTATTGAAAGCAGTGAAAATGCAATCAATGCGGGAATTGCAACTTTGACCTTAAAAGCGGCAGAAAACAGCAACTACACAGGAACAACAACCGTAAGCTATACCATTAATCAGAAAGATTTGAACGAATTAAGCAAGCTGCGTGTAGACATTACCAGCCCGGTTTATGCCAATAAAGTACTGACTCCTTCCGTGAAGGTAAGCTATGGGGATTCTTCCAAATTATTATCTGCAAATAAAGATTATCAGTTTGAAGTATATTCGGATGAGGATTATCAGAATGTAGCAACAGCCGCAGAAAAAACCAATGCCGGCACGACTTATGTAAGAATCCAGGGTATTGGAAACTACTGTGGTGTATTGGAAAGCGCAAATTATACTGCAGATAAGATTGCAGGTTCGAACCAGTTTATTATTCAGCGGAAGAGTATTGATGGTGTAGGCGTATCTTTACAGGGAATGAGTTACATTTTTAAAAAGAGTATTCCGGATTTCACAGTAACACAGAGTTTCCCGAATGAGTCCGGAATTGGAGAATATTCGTATACACTGCAGCCTGGCGTAGATTATACCTATACTCCGACCCAGGTAGATAAATTTAAAGTAGGACAGCAGGATATTACCATTGAAGGAACCGGTAACTTTAAGGGAACCAAGAATAGTTACTTCTACTATGATGGAGATATGAATAATTCTGCTGACCAGATTGAAGTGAAGTTAAGCTATGATACCATTGAGTATGATAAGGCACAGGCAGCATCCGGCGGAATGAAACCTACCGTTACCGTGTATGTAAAAGGCAGCGATACCCAGGAACGTTTGATAGAGGGAACACATTACAGCGTGTCTTATAGAAATAATACTGTTCCAGGACAGGCCAGTGTACTCATTACCGGAATTGAGAAGAATCACTGGGTAGGAAGCTATGTTGCGAATTTCGCTATTACCGGTAAAATTGAAGATGCTGAGATTACGATTCCGGCACAGAAATATACCGGAAGCGAATACAATACAACCACACAGCCAATTGAAAATATGACTGTAGTATGTGATGGCAAGACTTTGGCACTTGGAACAGACTACAACATTAAGAGCATTGTAAATGGTAAATCTGTTTCGCTGACTGACCCGACCGTAACGATTGAGGGAACCGGAACTTATTTCAGTGGTGAGAAATCGGCGAAGTTTGCGATTAAATACGACCTGGGCAGTGATGATTTAAGTATTGACTTAGGTGGAGATGTATTCTCCTATACCGGACAGGAAATCAGACCGGTTCCGGTTGTGAAATATGCATTAACCGGTTCTACCTTTGATACCTTGGAAGAAGGAAAAGATTATACGGTAACTTATCGTAAGAATACTGCAGTTGCAGCAGCAAATGGCGAGAACGGACCATGTGTAGTCATTCAGGCAACAGCAAACGGTAAATTGATGGGAACCACCAAGGCGAAAGCATTTACCATTGATTCCATTCATATGGAAGATTATGAGATTACCGGAATTGCGGACAGCTATGTTTATACCGGTAAGCTGATTAAGCCGGATTCTCTGGTCATTAAGAAGATTGGCGGTTCAGAAGTAATTGATCCGGCAAACTATAGTGTGTATTACCAGACGGATGCAGATAATCCATCCAGTGCACCGGCAGGCGCAACTGAGACCATTACCGTAATCGGTAAGGGCAATTACAAGGGAACACTGACTAAGACCTTTACGATTACAAAACGTGATTTGTCTACGGTAAGCAAGACAATTGATGACGTAACCTACAATGGTGAGGCACAGGAGCCTGAAATTAAATTAACATTTAATGATGAAAATAACAAAGAACAGACCCTTACGTTAGACACAGATTATGTAGTGGATGAGTATCGCAATAATATCAATGCAGCGAACGCCGGCGGGGCAAATGCACCATATGCAGCAATCCACGGTGTGGCAAGCTGTACCGGAACTGCAACGGTAGAGTTTAACATTTTAAAGAAAAATGTTGAGGATTTAGTATACTCTAAAATAGAAGATCCACAGTATGTACCGTTAAAAACCAAGTATGAACCGGAATTAAATGTTTACATGACATCCACCAGTGCAGAACCGCTGGTTCGCAATGTGGATTATACGGCAGCTTACTTTAACAATGAAGCTGTAAAAGATGCAAATGGAACTTCCGGACCGTTTGTTCAGATTACTCCGAAGGATACCACCAACTATACCGGAAGCAAGACAATTCCGTTCTCTATTCTGGCAAGGGATCTTTCTTCTGAAAATATCAGTGCGGCGTTATCCGATGCTTCTGATACAGGATTTGACCCGGCAAACCGGAACTATCCTTATATTCAGGGTACTACTTATACACCGAATATCAGCCTGAAAGATAATTCGGAAAATGGAATTGTAGCACTGGTAAATGGAACAGACTTTACTTATGAATATTCTACCAATAACAGTCAGGTGGGAACCGCATGGATTAAAGTAACCGGACAGGGTAACTACAGTGGAACACGAATTGAGAAGTTTACCATCGGTACCTTGCTTTCCAATGATACTTTAACGGTAACCGGAATTTCCGATACTGTATATAACGGTCTTGATACCAAGCCGAAGAACATTCAGGTGAAGTTCAATAAGACCGGAAGCTATCTGACAGAAAACGAAGATTACATCGTAAAATACTATATTGATAAAGATTGTACGACGGAAGCAAGTGCCATTGACCTGATTCATGCTGGAACAGTATATGTTGGAATCGTTGGTACGGAAAATGACCAGACCGGGTATGTAGGAACAGCTGTATATCCATATCAGATTGCAAGAAAGTCACTTACTTCTGCAGATATTGAGATTACCGGAACCGATAACGTAGATTATACCGGAAGCGAGATTAAACCGGTACTTACTTTAAAAGATACTTCTACCGGATTAACCATTGATTCTTCCCAGTATGAAGTAACCTATGAGAACAACACTGCAATCGGAACCGCAAGTGCAACGGTAACTGCAACCGAAAGTGGTAACTACAAAGACAGCATTACGGTATACTATAAGATTACCAAACATGATATTGGAAATGCTGTGGCAGAAGCAATCCCAGATCAGAAGTATACCGGCAATTACATCCGCCCGGCACTGACGATTTATGACAACGGAAAGCTTTTGGTAGAAGGGAAGGATTATCAGGTTGTCAATGGCAACAACTTAAGGGCAGGAGAGTCATGGGTAGTAATTAAAGGACTTGGCAACTATGATGAGACCAAGCGCGTTTACTTCAATATTGTGGCAAGCCTTGAGGATGCAATTATTGACAGTGTTCCGGAACAGCTTTATACCGGAAGCCCGATATGTCCGTCTATCCATGTGGCATGTGGTGGCAATACCTTAACGCTGAATGAAGATTATGAAACAACGTATGCAAATAATGAGCTGGCAGGCGATGCATCCATTACTGTGCGTCCGCTGACCCAGTATTATACCGGAACGATTGTTAAGAAATTCAAAATCAGCAACAGCTTATCCAAGGCAACAGTTACCGGAATCCCTGCTTCAGAGCAGTATACCGGACAGACTTATAAGCCGGTTCCGGTCGTTAAGATGGGAAGCAAGGTATTAACAGAAGATGTTGATTATACGGTAAGCTACAGTAACAATAGAAATGTGGGAACTGCCAGGGTAATCATTTCCGGTATTGGTGTATACTCCGGAGAAAAAGTTGTTACCTTTGTAATTAAAGAAAAGAGCATTGAAAATTGTACGGTTCTGGCAGTTGCATCACAGACTTATAATGGAAGACTGCTGACTCCGCCGGTTGTTGTCAAAGATGGGACAACAATGTTGAAAGAAAATGTAGACTACAAGCTTTCTTATCGTGACAATTATTCTGTAGGAACAGCTTATGTAACCATTACAGGAATTGGAGACTATAAGGGTAGCGTGACAAAGTCCTTTGCTATCACAGAACCAGTGCTGACTTCTGACGTAATCGTTCAGAGCAGGAATGCAGCAGCAGGAACCTTTGATATTGTTGTGGATGGAGTCCCAGGTTATGTGACTTCTGTTAGTGTTCCGGTTTGGACAAAGGCTGATCAGAGCGATATTGTATGGTATAACGCATCCAGAGTAGATGCAGATACCTTTATCGTGCATGCCAATATTGCAAATCATAAGAATAATGTGGGTGTATATAATATCCATGTATATGTAAGTGGTGGCGGATATAAAATGCGGTGTGCATATGCAACGACTACCGTATTTGGTGCAGGCTATGAAAGGGTCTTTGACTTAAATTATTACATAAAGAATAACCCTGATGTAGCAAAAGCATTTGGCGGCAATACAGAAGCAATTTTTGCACATTTTGTAAATAATGGTGAGGTAGAAGGCCGTCAGGCAATTGCAAACTTCAATGTTGCATCTTATCGTGCCCGGTATGCGGATTTAAGAAGTGCATTTGGAAATAATCTGAAAGCATATTATGATCATTATCGCATCAATGGATATGCAGAGGGACGAGTAGCAACCGGAAGTACAGAACTGCAGAATCCGACAACCGTATACAATGGAGTGGATTACAAGCTGGTATATGACTACAATTACTACATCAACAAATATCCGGATATTAAAGCGGCATTTAATGGTGATGAAAATGCAACCTTACGTCACTTTGTGGAATGTGGTATGAATGAGGGGCGCCAGGGAAAAGCATCCTTTAATGTAGCA
>OLIX01002744.1_pt1 | contig 12473 bp, 10 predicted proteins | sample 1601331 | NCBI WGS metagenome assembly OLIX01 (sample SAMEA2452120, study PRJEB22498) | human gut metagenome | biome: human feces; feature: human gut; material: feces | place: Australia | collected 2012 | reverse complement strand
TAAGACGTCGCCCTCTCACGGCGAAAACAGGGGTTCGATTCCCCTATCAGCTGCTTATTCTTTAATAGAATAGCCCAACCCTGAAAAGTGTCGAAGAGCAGAAATGATTGCTTTTTGGCTCTTTTTTTTATAAATTTTTCTTGCCATTCCCATTTTTTTGTTGTATAGTGGTTCACGATTACTCAAATCATGGGGAAAAAGCGGCAAAGAGGCGGGAACCGAAAGCCGTATATCCGCGAAAACGGATGGATGGGAGCATATATGGCAAAATATTTAGTAATTGTAGAGTCACCGGCGAAGGTGAAGACAATCAAAAAATTTTTGGGAGCGAATTATGAGGTTATGGCCAGCCAGGGGCATGTGAGGGACCTGCCCAAGAGTCAGCTGGGAATTGATGTGGAACATGACTATGAACCGAAATACATTACGATCCGCGGCAAGGGAGATTTGCTGGCATCCTTACGTAAGGAAGTGAAGAAGGCAGAGAAGATATATCTCGCAACCGACCCGGACCGTGAGGGAGAGGCCATTTCCTGGCATTTATACTATGCCTTGAAACTGGAAGATAAAAAAGTATATCGTATCACCTTTAACGAGATCACCAAAAGTGCGGTGAAGGAATCCTTAAAGCATGCCAGAGAGATCGATATGAATCTGGTGGATGCCCAGCAGGCGAGACGTGTGTTAGACCGCGTGGTAGGCTATCGGATCTCCCCTATTCTGTGGGCGAAGATCAAGAGAGGCTTAAGTGCCGGCCGCGTACAGTCTGTGGCTCTGCGGATCATCTGCGACAGAGAGGATGAGATCAATGCCTTCATTCCGGAGGAGTACTGGTCCCTGGATGTGAACTTGAAAGTAAAGGGCGAGAAGAAGCCCATCTGCGCAAAATATTACGGAACTACGGAGAAAAAGCAGGGGATCGGCAGCAAGGAAGAAGCTGATGAGATCATGAATTCCCTGAAGGGTGCCAAATACGAAGTGAAGGAAGTTCGACACGGCGAGCGTGTGAAGAAGGCACCCCTTCCTTTTACTACCTCCACCTTACAGCAGGAAGCCAGCAAGGTGCTGAATTTCTCCACACAGAAGACCATGCGTCTGGCGCAGCAGTTATACGAAGGTGTGGATATCAAGGGAGAAGGTACGGTAGGTCTGATCACCTATTTACGTACGGATTCCACCCGTGTATCGGAAGAAGCGGAAGCACAGGCTGCGCAGTTCATCGATGCACATTACGGTGAAAAGTACAAGGCTGCCGCAAATACAGAAAAAAAGAACGGTCAGAAGATCCAGGATGCCCACGAGGCCATCCGTCCTACGGATTTAAACCGTATGCCCATTGCCATCAAAGAACAGCTGCCCAGAGATCTGTTCCGTCTGTATCAGCTGATCTGGAAACGTTTTGTAGCAAGCCGCATGAGTGCAGCACAGTATGATACGACTTCAGTGAAAATTCAGGCGAAGGATCAGATCTTTACGCTGGCAGCCTCCAAAATGCGCTTTGATGGTTTCATGAGTGTCTATACCCAGGAGGAAGATAAGGACGAGGAAAATGTACTGGGCGGCAACCTGGATGAGAACAGTGTACTGGAATTTATAAATTTTGATCCGAAGCAGCACTTTACCCAACCTCCCGCACATTATACCGAGGCAAGTCTGGTGCGTGCCCTGGAAGAACTGGGCATCGGACGTCCCAGTACCTATGCACCTACCATCACCACGATTCTCGCCAGAAGATATATTACCAAGGAGAATCGTAATATCTATGTGACGGAGCTAGGTGAAGTGGTCAATCATATGATGAAGGAAGCATTTCCGGCCATCGTGGATGTAAATTTTACCGCTAATATGGAGACCTTGCTGGATGGTGTGGAAGAAGGCACTGTGAAGTGGAAGACCATTGTGGAGAACTTCTATCCGGACCTGGATGCAGCAGTGAAAAAAGCTGAGAAAGATCTGGCAGAGGTGACGATCGCGGATGAAGAATCCGACGAAGTCTGTGAACTGTGCGGCAGACGCATGGTGATCAAATACGGACCTCACGGCAGATTTCTGGCATGCCCCGGATTCCCTGAGTGCCGCAACACCAAGCCTTATTTCGAGAAGATTGGCGTGGCATGTCCCAAGTGCGGCAAAGATATTGTTATGAAGAAGACCAAGAAGGGCAGAAGATATTACGGCTGTATCGATAATCCGGAATGTGATTTCATGGTATGGCAGAAGCCTTCGGGAGAGAAATGCCCCCGCTGCGGTAAGCTGCTGCTGGAAAAAGGTAACAAACTGGTCTGCATGGACGAACAGTGCGGCTATGTGAAAAATAAACCGACGGAAGAGAAGTAGTTTTATATACTGTCAGAATTTTCTCATAAATTAGCGCTATTTCCATTGTAATCTGAAATTACATGTGCTACAATGTGCATAACATCTTGTGGTTTCGTAGTATGTGTAAACGGAGGAAGATAGATGAGTAGCGTACAATTGTTGGACAAAACACGTAAGATCGGTAAATTGTTACACAATAATAACTCCAGCAAAGTGGTATTCAGCGATATCTGTAAGGTAATGCGTGAGATCCTGAATTCCAATGTACTGGTGATCAGCAGGAAGGGTAAGGTGCTGGGTGTAGGTAAATCCGACGGAATCGAACCCATCACAGAGCTTTTGGATGACAGTATTGGCGGATTTATCGATCCGATGTTAAATGAGAGACTGCTTGGTGTGTTGTCCACGAAGGAGAATGTCAACTTGGAGACTCTTGGTTTCGAGAATATCGACACGAGAAAGTTCCAGGCAATCATCACGCCCATCGAGATCGCCGGTGAGAGGCTGGGAACACTCTTTATTTATAAGTGTGACGAACAGTATGACATCGATGATATTATTCTCTGCGAGTATGGAACTACAGTGGTGGGACTGGAAATGCTCCGGGCAGTAAATGAAGAGAGTGCGGAAGAGAGCCGTAAGGTAGCGGTTGTGAAATCCGCAGTCAGCACCCTGTCATTCTCAGAGATGGAAGCCATTACCCATATTTTTGATGAATTAAACGGTATGGAAGGAATCCTGGTAGCGAGCAAGATCGCTGACAGAGTCGGCATTACCAGATCCGTCATTGTCAATGCCTTAAGGAAGTTTGAAAGTGCCGGCGTTATCGAGTCCAGATCCTCCGGCATGAAGGGAACGTATATCAAGGTATTGAACGATGCCGTGTTTGATGAGATTGAAGAATTAAAGCGCCAAAATGGCAGAAATTAAGTAAAAAGTACAAAAATAACGACAGATTAGGAAGAAGAGACTATTGCGAAAAATAGTCTCTTCTCTTAATTTTAGTATTGTGTTTTTGTCGAAATACTTTATAATAAAGTAGAGTAGGTATGGTAGAAGCGGTTCCTGTGCGATTTAATCGATTTTTTAAGGAACAGTAGAATGTGAGGTAGTATGATACAGACAAATGCGTTTGATTATATTAATGTTTTAAATCGTGCCGCGGATGCTGCATGGCAACGGAATGAAGCTATTTCCAATAACATTGCCAATGTAGATACACCGGGGTATAAGAGACAGGATGTGGCTTTCGAGTCGGTACTGCAGCAGGCTCTTGGCAATAATCGCTATCAGTCCATGGATGATAAAGTAGCCAATGTCAATCTGAGCAGACTCCGCGGCAGGGCGTATGTGGATTATGCCAATTATTCCTACCGCCTGGACGGCAATAATGTGGATATCGAGAATGAAAATGTGATGCTGGCAGAGAATCAGCTGAAATACCAGGGACTGATCAGCAGCATTAATCAGGAATTTACCAATTTACAGACTGTGATGAAGTGAGGGATTAGCGTATGAGTATGTTTTCAGCATTTGATGTTACGGCATCCGGACTGACAGCACAGAGACTGCGTATGGACGTGATCTCCGAAAATGTTGCCAATGCCAATACCACAAGAACCGAGGATGGTACACCGTATCGCCGCAAAATCGTTACGTTCCAGCAGAAGAACCCGCAACAGACCTTCAGCCAGGTGCTGCATAATGTAAGCAGCGGCTACTCCGGAAGCGGTGTGAAGGTCAGCCAGATCTTCGAGGATACCACTACGGAGATGAATATGGTATACGACCCTTCCCATCCGGATGCGGACGAGAATGGATATGTGACATATCCGAATGTGAATATTGTCACGGAAATGACGGATCTGATCGATGCCAGCAGGTCTTACGAGGCGAATTCCACGGCGTTTAATGCCAGCAAATCCATGGCACTGAAAGGACTGGAGATCGGTCAGTAAGCTGACGGATCCGGAGAACGGCCCATTGCATAACGGACCGGAATATACGACGTAAGGAAGGATATGGTTTATAAAATGGATATTTCTGCGATTACTGCTTTAAATAATGTAAACGGAACAGCCACGGTGTCTCCCACCTCTCTGACAGGAATGCTTGCGGAGAAGGAGAAGAAGGCAGAAGGCACGATGTTCGAGACTTTTCTCAACACAGCAATCGACAATGTGAAGACGACCAACAGCTATCTCTCAGATGCCGAAAATGAGAAGATCCGCTTCGCACTGGGCGAGACGGACAATACGCATGACCTGACCATTGCTATGGGAAAGGCTTCCACTGCTCTGCAGTATACCGTAGCCATCCGCGATAAGGTGATGGAAGCCTACAAGGAATTGATGCAGATTCAGATCTAAATCATACCTTTTTATACTTGACGTAAGAGGAGAGAGCTGCAATGGCAGACAAATTAAAAGAAATACCTGCGAAAATACTGGAATGGTGGAATAAGTTCACAACCAGACAGAAGAGCATCATTATCGGAGCCGCTGCGGTTGTGATCTTTGCATTTGCGATCATCATGTATGTCATGAGTAAACCACAGTATGTACGATTGGTTACCTGCGAGACTACCGCACAGGCGTCAGAAATCATAGATACGCTGGACAGTGCCGGGATCGCACATAGAGAATCCAATGACGGACTGAAGATCGATGTAGAGAGCAGCAAACAGAGTGCGGCTAACCTGGCCCTCGGATCTGCCGGATATGTACCGGATGCCCTGAATCTGAATGATTATCTGGGGAACAGCATGTCTACGACCGCTACCGATAAGGAGAGACTCTACAATTCCTATCTGGAGCAGTATATTACACAGACGATCGAGGCACAGAGCGCTGTAAAATCGGCTAAGGTACATTTAAGCTTCCCGAAGGATAACGGAACGCTGGCGGCACAGAACGAAGAAGCATCTGCATTCATCCAGCTGGAGCTGGATGGTACGTTTACATCCGCGAATGCAGCAGCGCTGGCAAAGTGTGTTGCTACATGGCTGCGGAATGATACCACGGCGAATATTACCATTATGGATACTGATTCCAATCTGCTGTTTGCAGGCGGTGACGATTACACATCCGCAGGCATTGCCAATTCCATGCAGGAATTACAGAACCAGGCAGAATCCATGATCGCCAATCAGGTAAAAAAGGTGCTGTTGGGAACCAAGCAGTATAACGATGCGGCAGTGACCAGCCATCTGAGTATGGATTTCTCCGATTATAAGGAGACAGTAAAAGAATATTATGCAAATTCCGGAAGAGATGAAGGTATGCTTTCTCATGAGGAGACTTATGAGAGTGAGAACACCAATGATGGCGGAGGTGTTCCGGGTACCACCTCCAATGGGGAAAGCGGGAAAACCACTTATGTATCCCCGGACAGCAATAACAGCTCTTCCTCGACTTCTGAGACCAGCAGGGATTATCTGCCGAATGAGTCCATTACCGATAAGGTGACACCGGCGGGAGGGATCAATTATACCAATTCCTCCATATCCATTGCTGCAATTACCTATAAAGAGATCCATTATGAGGATGTCAAGAGACAGGGACTTTTGGACGGTACTACCTGGGACGAATACAAAACCCAGAACAGTGCGGATACCAAACTGGATGTGGATTCCGATATGTACAGTCTGGTAGCCAATGCTACGGGGATCAGTGAGAGCAATATTACGATCATTGCCTATGAAAGTCCGATCTTTTATGATAAGGAGAGCACACCGGTCAGCTGGCAAAATGTGCTCAGTGTGGTTATGCTGGTCCTGATCCTGGGATTACTTGTATTTGTAGTATTGCGCAGTATGCGTACCAGACAGACAGTACAGCAGGAAGAGGAGGTATCTGTGGAGAATATGCTGCAGTCCACTCCTGAGACAGAACTGGAAGATATTGATGTGGAATCTAAGTCCGAGACACGTAAAATGATTGAGAAATTCGTAGATGAGAATCCGGAGTCGGCAGCGGCGCTGTTGCGTAACTGGCTGAACGAAGACTGGAACTAGGAAACGGAGTAAACATGGCAAGAACAAAAGCAGAAGGCGGAATATCGGGATTGCAGAAAGCGGCAATTCTTCTGATCGCATTGGGACCGGAGAGATCCGCCGGGATTTTTAAACATCTAAAAGAAGAAGAAATTGAAGAACTGACACTGGAGATTGCTAATACCAGGAGTGTCACACCTCAGGTAAAAGAAGAAGTGATCAATGAATTCTACGAGGTGTGTCTGGCACAGCAGTATATTGCCGAGGGCGGTATCAACTATGCAAAAGAACTGCTGGAAAAGGCATTGGGTTCCGACAAGGCGATGGATGTTATCGGAAAACTGACTGCATCCCTGCAGGTGAAGCCTTTCGAATTTGTGCGTAAGACAGATGCCAGCCAGCTGATCAACTTCATCCAGGATGAGCATCCGCAGACCATCGCGCTGATTTTGTCCTATCTGTCTCCCAGTCAGGCAGCATTGATCATATCTGCACTGCCTCCCGACAGTCAGGCAGAAGTGGCAAGACGTATTGCTGTCATGGACCGTACCAGTCCCGATGTTATCAAAGAAGTGGAAAAGGTATTGGAATCCAAGCTGGCAAGTCTGGTGAACCAGGACTACACCATTATCGGTGGTGTCGATGCAGTGGTAGATATTCTGAATACGGTAGACCGTGGTACCGAGAAACACATTATGGAGACTTTGGAGATCGAAGAACCGGAACTGGCAGACGAGATCCGCAAAAAAATGTTTGTGTTCGAGGATATCCTTTTACTGGACGACAAAGCAATTCAGCGTGTGCTGCGTGACGTGGACAATAATGATCTGGCAGTGGCACTGAAGGGTGCCAACGAGCAGGTACAGAATGCGATCTTCAACAATCTGTCCAAGCGTTTGGTGGTTATGATCAAGGAAGATATGGAATTTATGGGTCCTGTACGTATGAAGGATGTAGAAGAAGCACAGCAGAAGATTGTCAATATTATCCGTAAGCTGGAGGATTCCGGTGAGATCATCATTTCCAGAGGCGGAGGTGACGAGATCGTTGTCTAGTAATCTTTTAAAAAAGGGATTTACAAAGCTTTCGGAAGACGATGCAAGAGTGATAGATACCAATGAACTGGTAGCAAAACGTATCAGGGAGCTGTCTGCCAAAATGCAGAAGGAAAGTAATACGGGGTTTGTGTCCGGCCTGGCAGCGGACAAAGTGGAAGCACCGGTGACAGATCCGGAGGAAGAGAAAACAGAATTCACTCCTTCCGGCAATGTGATCAAAGCAGGAGAAGATATTCAGAAGCTTAAGGAAGATGCGGAGGCGGAAGCACAGAAGATCGTAGAAGATGCCAGGGCACAGGCAGAAAGTATTTTGCAGGATGCCAGATCACAGGCGGAAGCAGAGCGGGCAGACATACAGGAAGCGGCCAGAAGACAGGGACAACAGGAAGCACAGGCGGAAGCGGATCGCACAGAGGCTGCACGAGAAGCAGAATATCAGAAGAAAACGGCGGGACTGGAAGCAGAATACCAGAAGCGGCTGGACGAGCTGGAACCTGAATTTGTGGACACGATCACCGGAATTTATGAACATATTTTTCATGTAGACCTGCATTCCTACCGGGAGGTTCTGTGTTATCTGATCTCCACTACCATGCGGAAATCAGAGGATAACAGAAGCTTTCTGATTCATGTGTCCAAAGAAGATTACCCTTATGTCAGTATGCAGAAAAAGCAGATCTCTGCAGGTGCGGCTGCGCCGAATGCAACCGTGGAGATCGTGAAAGACATTACCCTCGGAAAGGGCGAGTGCCTGATCGAGACAGAGGGCGGTATTTTTGACTGCGGACTGGGAACACAGCTGTCCGAACTGCGTCAGAAATTAAAATTATTATCCTACGAAGGCTGATAAATGGTCATTAAAAACATAGATTTTGAAAAATATAATAAATTAGCAGATAAGACCTTTTACCGGAAACTGGGAAAAGTGGTAAATGTGGTAGGTCTGACGATTGAGTCGGCCGGTCCGGATTCCAAGCTGGGGGATCTGTGCAGGATCCTGCCGGAAACGGAAGGGGCAAAACCCATTATGGCTGAGGTTGTGGGATTTCGTGATAAGAAGACTCTTCTTATGCCCTATGATTCGGTAGATGGCATCGGTCTCGGCTGTGTGGTGGAAAATACGGGAGATCCCCTGACAGTTACGGTAAGTGAGAAGCTTTTGGGCAAGACGGTAAATGGACTGGGAATCCCCATTGATGGAGACACGATTACAGGCGTGGCATATCCGGTAGAGGCGGCACCGCCGGACCCTATGTCCAGAGCGATTATCGACCAGGTATTACCCCTGGGGGTAAAGGCAGTGGACGGTATGATCACTGTTGGTAAGGGGCAGAGAATCGGTATCTTCGCCGGTTCTGGTGTCGGAAAGTCTACGTTGATGGGTATGTTTGCCAGAAATACCAAGGCAGATATTAATGTCATTGCGCTGATCGGTGAGCGCGGCAGAGAGGTCCGGGAATTCATAGAGAGAGACTTAGGTGAGGAAGGTATGCGCAGATCGGTAGTAGTCGTGGCGACTTCCGACAGACCGGCATTGGAGCGGAACAAGGCTGCCAAGACGGCCACTGCTATTGCGGAATATTTCAGAGACCGGGGAAAGGATGTCCTGCTGATGATGGACTCATTGACCCGTTTTTCCATGGCACAGCGAGAGATCGGACTGGCCAGCGGAGAACCTCCGGTGACCAGAGGCTATCCCCCCAGCGTGTACTCGGAAATGCCTAAGCTGTTGGAGCGGGCGGGCAGAGCTGCGGTGGGATCCATTACGGGATTGTATACCGTCCTGGTAGATGGCGACGATTTCAACGAACCCATCACGGACACAGCGAGAAGTATTTTGGACGGTCATATTATGCTGGACAGAAAGCTGGGACACAAAAATCATTACCCTGCTATCGATATTTTACAGAGTATTTCCAGATGTATGAGCCAGATCGCAGCCAAAGAGCATAAGCAGGCGGCCAACAAACTCAAAAATGTACTGGCTACCTATAATGAAGCAGAAGATCTGATCAATATCGGCGCTTATAAAAAGGGCAGTAACCCGAACATTGACTATGCCATCTCGAAGATCGATGATGTGAACAGCTTCCTGTGTCAGGGCACGGAGGAGAAATTTACCTTTGAAGAGACGGTACAGATGTTGGAAGACCTGTTCGCAAATCAGGAGTGAGATAAATGGCAAAGTTCAGATATTCCCTGCAGAACATCCTGAATATCAAAGAAAAAATGGAAACACAGGCCAAACAGGAATTTGGTATGGCACAGACTGCATTGAATGTGGAAATCGAACATTTGGAACGCCTGAAGGCGCGAAAACGGGAATACGAAGAAGAATCCGGTGGTCTGTTGCAGGGGAAACTGGATCTGCGGGCCATTGAAGAGAACAAGGAAGCACTTTTGAAAATGGACAGTCTGGTGGCTGCGCAGTGCATCCGGGTGGATAAAGCAAAAGAAAATGTGGAGGCTGCCAGAGAACGAATGGCAGAAGCCATGAAAGAGAGAAAAATGCATGAAACCCTCAGAGAAAAAGCATTCGAGGCTTTTCTGCAGGAAGAAAATCATGCGGAAAGTAAAGCAATCGATGAACTGACCAGTTATACTTACGGACAAAAAAAGCCGGCAGGCGGATTGAGACAACGGGAGGACATAAATGGCAAGAGAAAAGACTCCGGAAGAGCAGACAACGGATAACGAGAGAAAACAGCTGGCGGAAGAAAAGAAAAAACTGAAGAAAGAACAGCAGGCACAGCGCAAGGAAGCAAAGCGCCGGGCAAAAGAAATCGCAAAACAGGAAGATGCTCTGGATGACGGGAGCGAAGGCAACAGCCTTCTGACCTTCGGAGCGACCATACTGATCGTGGTACTCTGGATGGCTGTAATCTGCGCGATCATCAAGCTGGATATCGGGGGATTCGGAAGCTCTGTGGTGACTCCCATTCTCAAGGATGTGCCTGTGCTGAACAAAATTCTCCCGGCTAACTCCATAACAGAGACTACGGATGGCAGTGCCTACGGTGGCTATACCAGTCTAGAGGATGCGGTGGATCAGATCAAGAGTCTGGAGCTGCAGTTGGAGCAGGCGCAGACGGCATCTGCAGCAAAGGAGGAAGAACTGGATCAGCTGAAAGCTGAGGTGCTGAGACTTAAGGAATTCGAGAATCAGCAGGTGGAATTCCAGCGGATTCAGAAAGAATTCTATGATGAGGTAGTCTATTCCGATAAGGGACCGGGTGCGGAAGAATATAAAAAATATTATGAATCCATGGATCCCGCTACTGCCGAATATATTTATAAGCAGGTAGTGACGCAGTTGGAAGAGAGTCAGGAGATACAGGATTATGCGGCAGCCTATTCTGCAATGAAACCGAAGCAGGCAGCGGCTATTTTTGAGCAGATGACTAATAATCTGGATCTGGCGGCCCGTATTCTGAAAGTGATGAGCGCGGAGGACAGGGGTAAGATCCTGGGTGCCATGAATTCTGAAGTGGCAGCAAAGATCACGAAAATTATGGACCCTGAGTCTTAAGAAAAAAGCGGAAAGATCCGATAAAAGATTTGTAGTATCATTACAGGGTTAAGACTGCCATCCGGCAGCCAAAGGACCTGGGAAAGGAGGGAGAAAAGAACATGGCAGGCACAACGATTAAAGGTGTGGGCAACGACGGCAATGTACAGATCCGGGATATGGTCACAGCAGCGAAACAGAATGCCGGAACCGGTTTCCAGGCAGTGTGGAACAAGACCCAGAACAATGCGCAGACGACCGGAAACGACGGACGTAACGATGTCAGACGCGGTCAATCATTACGGGCCGGTGACAGACAGCGGGATCACCTCGCCGGAACACAGGAAAAGTCAGATGTCAAAGCAGAGGATAGTGACGCCAAAGATCTGGAAAAAGTCCAGGAAGTCCTGGGAACCATCGTACAGAACCTGATCGGACAGATCACAGATACCTTTTCGGTCAGTGAAGAAGAATTACAGGGCGTCATGGATGAACTGGGTATGACAGAGACAGACCTGATGGATCCTGTACAGCTGAACGAATTGTTGATGGCGGTCAGCGGAGCGGAGGATTCTTTTGCATTACTTACCGATGAAGAGCTGTATGGAAATGTAAAAAGCATCCTGGATCTGCAGAAGGATCTGACGGGACAGGCACAGGAAGAACTGCAGCTGACACCGGAAAAATGGCAGGATGCAGTCACTAAAGTAGTGACAGAGGAACCTGTGATCACGGTGGAAGTGGAAGAGCATGCCACAGATGCGGCAGAGAGATCACAGAGTGATGTGGAACTTCCGACAGTGGAGCAGGAACCGGAGGAGAAAATACAGGCACCGGTACAGAATACACAGGAAGAGAAAACAAAAGACTCGGGGAACAGACATGAGAGCCAGACAGCGGGACAGCAGGGCAATCTGTTGTTACAGAATCTGAAGGAAGAGAATTTCCTCTCCGGATTGCAGCAGGCATCACAGACAGAAGGAACACAAACGACGGATACACAGGATATCATGCGCCAGATCATGGATTACATGAAAGTCTCTGTAAAGGCGGACAGCTCCGATCTGGAAATGCAGCTTCATCCGCAAAGTCTGGGAACACTTCACGTACAGGTAGCATCGAAGAACGGTGTGGTTACGGCGAACTTTATTACACAAAATGAAACCGTAAAAGCTGCACTGGAAAGCCAGATGGTTCAGCTGAAGGAAAGCTTCGCGGAACAGGGCGTAAAAGTAGAGGCTATTGAAGTGACGGTACAGACACATCCGTTTGAACAGAACCTGGAACAGGGTAGAGGCAATCAGAGTGATCAGGAGAGCGGAGCCGGGGTAAGCAGAAGACGCACCCGCAGAATCAACCTGAACACAGCATTCGCAGAGGACGAGCCTCAGACGGAAGAAGACCGGATCGCAGCGGATATAATGTCGGCGAACGGCAATACGGTGGATTTCACCGCATAAAAAATAACAGAAAGGAGAAAGAAAATGGCATTAGTTGCACCCGTGGAAAACGGTAAGATCGTAGAGACTGCATCGCAGACTTCTGTAAAAAAATCCACAAAATCAAGCAAAAGCGGGATGGACAAGGAAGCATT